>JADHED010000835.1_pt1 | contig 30923 bp, 20 predicted proteins | sample 8952041 | NCBI WGS metagenome assembly JADHED01 (sample SAMN16124423, study PRJNA663239) | bioreactor sludge metagenome | isolation source: sludge (control) | place: India:Bengaluru | collected 2018-09-08
CGGAATCGAGCCTCTTGCAGCATGAAACGGCTCACGGGCGCACCTCGGTGCGCCCCTACAACACCGGGGAGTGCGGAATTCTCGAGACTACCTACCCCTGTCAGGCCGGGAACGGGGGAGAGGGGTTCTTGGGGAAGCGAGATTGAGTTAGAAGCAAGATTTTCTTGGGCCTACTTAGCCTCTCCCCGTTCACCGGGGAGAAGGGAAAGAGAAGCAGAAGGACGAATTGTTTTCCATGGTCTACTTAGCCGCAAGCGCCAAAAGAGCCACTTCCACTTTCGACATCTCCTTCTCGATCGACGCGAGCAACCCCTCTGCCCCATCCAGCTTTCCCTCCTTGGAGAGAGCTTCGAGTTCTTGACAGGCCGAGGAGAGAACCCGCGCGCCAAAGGTTGCACTCCCAGATTTCAGGGTGTGCGCGGCACGGCGGAGGTCTTCCGGTTTCCCCGTTTCGTACGCCTTTCGGGCCTGCGCCTGGAGTTTGGCTGCATCCTTGAGGAAAGAGCCGATCAAGCCCGGGAGAAGCGCTGGGCCCTTGGATCCAAGCGTTGCCAGAAGCCGCTTGATGGCGGCAGGGTCGAGCGTGTCGTTCGGAGCCACGGCTAAGCTCACGGATGGCTCCAGAAGGACAGGATGAAGAGCGGCGGGTGCTTCAGCCCGAACCACGCTTTCGGATTTCACGTCCGCATCAGGGGCTTGCAGGGGTTCACATGACTCGAGGGCCCGCACGAGTTCACGAATGTCGATGGGTTTGGCGATGTAGTCGTCCATACCGGCTGCAAGACAAGCTTCCCGGTCGCCGCGCATGGCATTGGCCGTCATGGCAATGATGCGCGGGCGGGCTGAACCCGTCTGTGAGGCCCGGATGCGGCGGGTCGCCTCGAGCCCATCCATTTCGGGCATCTGAACGTCCATCAAGATGACGTTGTAGGGAAGGCGGCGGATGGCAGAGAGCGCCTCGATGCCATTCCCGGCCACGTCCGCCCGGTACCCCAGTCTCTCGAGCAGCAAGAGGGCAAGCTTTTGATTCGTCGAGTTGTCTTCAGCCAGGAGAATGCGCAGGGGCCTTCTCCGGGCCATTTCTCCGTCCACCGAGGAGTCGGGCGCCACGGGGCCGCCTCGATGGGAGTACAGGGACCCGGCAAAAACCTCCACGAGTGCGTTGTAGAGTTGCGAAGCTTTCACGGGCTTGGTCAGAAACGCCGAGAAGTCCGCCGCGCCCAACTCCAGGTCCTCTCGCCGCCCCAGCGACGTCAGCATGACAAGGGGGAGCACATGGGCATCGCGGCGGCGCCGGATCTCGCGAGCCAGCATCAAACCATCCATCTCCGGCATCTGCAGATCGAGAATGCCAAGATCGAACGCTTCTCCCCGGTCGATGAGAGTGAGCGCCTCGCGCCCCGAAGCCACCGCCACGGGCTGCATGTTCCAGCTCTCCGTTTGCAAGGAGAGGATCTTCCGGTTCGTCGGGTTGTCATCCACCACGAGGACTCGTTTTCCGGCAAGGTGCGGTTGCTCGGCGAGTGAGTAGACGAGCGGCGCCCCCTCGGCCGCGGCCGCGACGACATCAAAATGGAACGTTGTCCCGAGTCCAGCGACTCCCTCGCTCTCCACCGTGATCGTCCCGCCCATCATCTCCACGAGCTTCTTGCTGATGGCGAGGCCGAGACCGGTTCCTCCGAAGCGGCGCGTCGTGGAGGCATCCACTTGGCTGAATGATTGAAACAGCCTGTTGGTTCGATCTTTCGGGATCCCGATCCCCGTGTCTCTCACGGCGAACGAAAACCTGTGGAGCGCGTTACCGCTGGGTTCTTGTTTCGCCGGTTCCGCCTTCACCATCACGACCACTTCCCCTCGCCCGGTGAACTTCACCGCGTTGCTCAGCAGATTGAGCAAGATCTGCCGGAGCCGCGTGGAATCGGAAATGATCGTGGCGGGCGTTTTGGCGTCGATCATGCAGGCCAGATCGAGCCCTTTTTCAGCAGCTTTTCCGGCTATCAGGTCCATGGCAGACTCGACACACGCCCGCAAGTCGAATGGGCTCTCCTCGAGTTCGAGCTTCCCGGCCTCGATCTTCGAGAAATCCAGGATGTCGTTGATGATGGAGAGCAGAGCGTCCCCGCTGGCCCGGGCGGTTTCGGCAAAATCGCGTTGACGCGGCGAAAGCGGCGTTTCGAGCAAGAGCCCGGTCATACCGATGATCGCGTTCATCGGAGTCCGTATTTCGTGACTCATGGCCGCAAGAAACGAACTCTTTGCCTGGCTGGCTGCCTCGGCGGCGTCCTTGGCGATGGCCAGTTCGTGCGTGCGGATGGCAACTTTCTCCTCGAGCAGCCGCCTCTCCTCGTCAAGTTCGCGGTAGAGAACGGAGTTGTTGAGCGTCGTTCCTGTCAGTCCCGCCAGGTTGGCGAGCCCGACCACGAACTCACTCTCTGGATCCACCCGCGAATGGTAGGTGGCCCCTTCCGCCGTGTTTCCGGCAATGAGGAATCCGCGCCCCCTCGCTCCGTCTCCACCAACCGGGAAAATCACGAGTTCATCAAGAAAAAGCAACTTCCCCAGTTCTCGCAGGGGCGGGCTGCCCCGTTCCCCGCTCGCGATCGCCTGCCCCCCGGATGCAGCTTCCGAAAGAGCCGGATCCTCGTAAGAGAGACGGAGGCTCTTCACCGAATCGACAAGCTCATCTTCGTAGTAACCATCCAGCGCCGCCACACGAAGCCCGCCGTCATCCGTCTCCCCCATGAAGACAAGGCACCGTTCGAAGTTCAGTTCGTAGAGAACAAACTGGGTTGTCAACTCGAGGATGCGGGCCACATCAAACGAGGCATTCAGTTGTTTGCCAGCTTCATAGAGCTGCCGGTAGATCCGGATCTGCACATCCAGCAATTCCTGGACGGCATACCGCTCGCTCTCACTCTTGACCAAACGCTTGACCTCGGCGGCAAGCCGGCCGTTTTCTTCAAGGAGGTCTTCGAACTCGGCCGCGGTAACGGCTCTCGGGGTATCCGTCACAAGTGCCCCTAGTAGAGAACCGAAAGAACAACCGTGTAATTGTGGAAGCAGTTGTGCCCGCCCACCGGTCCGATCTCTCCGAGCGTGTAGAAACCAATCCAGGGAATCGAGCCGCCCATTTCGTTCTGCAGCGCCACGAGCGCCTGCGTTTTCTGCTGCTCGCGCAAGATGACCTTGCCCCGTCCGCAGCAATCGAATTGAAAGACGAGCTTGGGTTTTTCCCCCGCAAGGGTTTCTTTCAAGCTCTCGCCCGCGGCGGCGATCCCACGCTGAATCTTCTCCGCATCGCGCCGCGTCATCCAGACGTCGGTCCCCTCCTTCACCTCTGTCTGGATGGAGAAGGAGCCCGCGGCCGTGTCACGTCCCGGGATGAAGCGGATGACGTACTCATCGTAGTCCGCCATGTAGCTCGGGGAACGGAACCCGAGGCTCAGGTTGATGACCGCCTTGTCCCAGCTGTCGATTTCCTCGCCAACGAGATATTCCTTCAAGACGTCGAGGGCTGGACGCCCATCTATCTCGTAGATCACGTTTCCGGCGCTCCTGGTCACTTTGCGCCGCCCGCCAATGGCGACACACCCATGCGTAACGGCGGAAGCAACCCGGACATCCCCTGAAAGAAGCGCCCATGCGACACCATCGGAAACGACGCGATCATCACAGTATTGATAGGTCTTCTTGAAAGCCCAGTTATCAGCCGAAACTCCACCGTAAATAGGTAGACCACGCTCTTTTGGGAGCACGTTTTCGAGCCCGGCCAGCAGCTGGTCGAAATTTACCGTCAAGCCGTCAGCGAGAATGAAGAGCGCTCTGGACGTCTCGTCAAGGAGGGGTTTCACGGCGTCTCCCACCTTCTGCCCCGCATCAAAAGACGATTCCTTGAGCCCCGTTGCCAGACCGGAATGGAATCTGAACTCGTCAGAAGCGAGCGCCAGGGCGGCGACGGCGAAGTTCGACTCGTCGGCAAGACCGGGGGCGATGACACCTTCTCCGGAGCATCCGCAGACTGGGGCTCCGCCTGTTGCTTCTCGAACGGCAGTGACTACGGCCGATTGCGGGTAACCAACCGTCGAGAACAGAAACACGAAGCCGGGTTTTGTCATCCCGCCGAGCTTCATCGCCATCTGGACAGCTTCCTGACCCGCGACCTTCGGGTTACGATGGTGGCTCACTCCCACCCCAGCGTGTGTCGCCATGGTTCCCTCCTCTGGCTGCGCTCCTGGCTCGTCAAAGCCGTGTGAAGGGAATCATAGCCCGCACGCTTCCCCTGGGCGGAGTCCCTTTACCGGTTTCGCAAGAGGATATCCAGACACCCGAAGGCAAAAAAGGCGACGGAGAGCCAGCCATTCGCGGTGAAGAAGGCGGCGTCGATGCGGCTCAGATCAGCCGGACTCACGAGGCTGTGCTGTCTGACGAGGAAGAGGCCCGCGATGACAACCCCGGCACCAAACCAGAGTCCGCCGCGCGCCATCACAAAGACACCAAAAAAGAGAGCCAGCGCGGCGGCGTGGCACAGCGCGGAAGCCAGCATCGCGCGGCGCGTCCCGAGCCGGACGGGGACCGAAAGAAGCCCCATTTCCCGGTCGAACGACTCATCCTGAAGGCTGTAGAGAATGTCAAAGCCGGAAACCCAGAAGAGAACGGCAAACCCGAGAACGATCGGGAGGGCTGCAAGCTGCCCCGTGACGGCAATCCAGGCCCCTGCTGGCGCAATCGCCAGCGAAAGGCCGAGCACAAAATGCGAGGCCGCCGTGAACCTCTTGGTGAACGAGTACCCCAGAACGATGAACAGAGCGACGGGGGAAAGAAGAAAAGCAAGAGGGTTCAGCTGATAGGCCGCGAAAACGAACAGCAGACCCGAGGCGGCACAGAAGAGCGATGCGGCCGCCACGCTCATCACGCCAGCCGGCAACTCGCGGTTTGCGGTCCGGGGATTCACTGCGTCTATCTTGCGGTCAACGATCCGGTTGAAAGCCATCGCCGCCGAGCGAGCCCCCACCATCGCCACGAGAATGAAGAAAAGGGTGCGCCACTTGGGCACCCCATTTGCGGCGATGACCGCGGAAAGCAGTGCGAAGGGAAGGGCAAAAAGAGTGTGAGGGAACTTGACGAGAGAGAAGAAAGACCCGGCTTTCTTCAAGAGAGACGTCGCCACGGCGCAGGAGTCTAGTTCAGTCCGGGTGTTTTCGAGGGTTCGCCTTCCAGCGAAAGTCCCCCACCGGGATGCTGATTCCCAGAAGGTCGGCGACCCGAAGCAGGTACGCGTCTAGGAACTCGTCCGCGGTGTGCGCCGCGTAGAAGGCTGGAACGGGCGGGGCCACGATACCTCCCGCCCGCGTGACCTTGAGAATGTTCTCTGCGTGGATCTCGGAGTAGGGTGACTCCCGCAGGCCCAGAATCAGCCGGCGGCGTTCCTTGAGGCAGACATCCGCGGCCCGTTGCAAAAGCCCGCGAGAGACCCCGTGCGCCACCGAGGCCAGCGTTCCCGATGAACAGGGCAGGATGGCCATCCCGCGGGTGCGAAAGGAGCCGGACGAGATCGGGGCGTCGATGGCGTTCTCGCGGTGGATTCTGACTTTCGTCTGCTGTGCCCCGGTGACCCCGGCCGCTGCCAGCAGGTCCTCCGTTCTGGCGATTGCGGGCGAAATCTCATCCCGGGCCACGACGAGCGCCTGCGCGGTGGCCACGACGTGCAACACGTTTATTTCAGGAGAAAGAGAGAAAAGGGCAAGAGCCCTGAGACCGATCCGGGCCCCGCTGGCTCCGGAAATTCCCAGGATCAGGTGCTCTTGCCCATCCGCGGTCATCCCAGGTGCCGTCAGGCTCAGCTCCTCTTTGGGATTCTCCCGGTCAAGCGTCCGAGGCGAGCCAGCCGCTCCGCTCTTTCCGGCGTGAAGGCGGCCTTTCGGGCTCTCCAACCCCAATTGCCAGAGCCTTCCCCCGGGGTGTTCATGCGCGCCTCGTTGCCGAGGCCGAAAACATCCTGCGCGGGTACGATCGCGATATCGGCCACGGACGTGTAAGCCGTCCGGATCATGGCCCAGTTGATCTCTTTGCCGTCACACCCGGTGTAATCCAGCACCCGTTGCCGGATCGCATCGTCGATTTGCGGGTACCAGCCGAGGATCGTGTCGTTGTCGTGCGTTCCCGTGTAGACGACGCAGTTCCGCGGGTACCGGTGCGGCTGGTATTCCTCGTTGTCGGCCGCGAATGCGAACTGCAGAATCTTCATGCCAGGGAAGCCCGTGTCGTTGAGGAGCTGCTTCACATCGGGCGTGATGATTCCCAAGTCCTCGGCGATGAAGGGCAGGTGCCCGATGGCCGCCCGGATGGCATTGAAGAGCTTCATCCCGGGGCCCGGAACCCAGCGCCCGTTGATGGCCGTCTTTTCACCAAACCGCACTTCCCAGAACCCGGCAAAGCCGCGGAAGTGGTCGATACGAATGAGATCAGCCGTTCTCAAATTGGCCTTGACCCGCTCGATCCACCAGTGGTAGCCCTCGGCCTCGATCCGGTCCCAGCGGTAGAGGGGGTTGCCCCAGAGCTGCCCCGTCTCGCTGAAGTAGTCGGGTGGAACGCCCGCGATGGTTTCGAGCTTGGCGTCTTCGTTCAGTGTGAAGAGCCTGCGATGGGACCAGACATCCGCACTGTCGGAGGCGACATAGATGGGAATGTCGCCCATGATGATGATGCCTTTTTCGTGCGCCTTTTGCCGCACACGGTCCCACTGCCTGAAGAAGAGGAACTGGACGTAACGCTGAAATGCCATTTCCTCGGCCAGTTCCTTCTGGGCGGCGGCAACCGCCGAAGGCTCGTGCAGCATCAGCGCGCGGTCCCACGAGAACCACTCTTGGCCAGAAAACCTCTGCTTGAGGGCGGCAAAGAGCGCCCAGTCCTCGAGCCAGTACTGCTGGGAATGCTCGGCCATGAACCCATCAAAAACGTGCATGGCGAGGGGACGCGTTCTCCGGGCGTAATCCCAGGATTCCCTCAGAACCCTGTCTTTCCACCCGATCACGGCATTGAAATCGACCGAGTCCAGGGGACCGGCCGGGGCGTTATCAAGAGCACTCGCGGGAAGCAGGCCTTCCCGGACGAGTTCCTCTGGCGAAATTAGCTGAGGATTCCCGGCGAAAGCGGAAAGGCAGCCGTAGGGAGAGTTCCCGTAAGCGACCGGCCCGAGAGGCAAAATCTGCCAGATCGTCTGTCCCGCGGCTTGGAGCCATTCGAGAAAAGAGTCGACCTCAGAGCCGAGATCACCAATTCCGAAACGCCCAGGAAGAGAGGTGGGATGAAGAAGAAATCCAGCGGCACGCACAGTACCGGTCATCGTACCTCAGAGTGTTCCTCTCGCGGCAGGGGGGATTTGAGCACATCCATGAGATGAACGAAGTCCGCCGGCAGGGGGGCCTCGATGGAAATCCCGAATTCTGAGATCTCCAGCCTCTGCGCATGCAGGAGAGGGTGGGTCAAGAGCCGCAAGGACTCTCGAACCGCCTGGTCCCGGATTCCCCGAAAGCGAAGAGCGCCGCCGTAAAGATCGTCGCCCGCAAGCGGGTGTCCCTTTGCGGACATGTGGATACGAATCTGGTGGGTCCGTCCCGTCTCTGGAAAAAGGAAGACGTCGGCCAGGCCGCGATATCGCCTCACGGTTTCGTACCGGGTGCTCGCAGGTTTCCCGGATAAGGACACGCGCATCTTGCGCCCGTCCTTTGGATCCCGCCCCAAAGAGAACTCGACACGGCCGTGAGCAGGCACGGGGTGCCCGTAGACGAGCGCGCGGTAGAGCTTCTGGACATGCCTCTCCTGAAAAAGGCGTGTCAGGTGACGATGGATCTCTGGCCCCTTGGCAAGGATGACGACCCCAGACGTGCCCTCGTCGAGCCGGTGGACGAGAAGCGGCAGAGGGTCATGGCGGGAAATCCCGGCCGCGCCCAGGAGGCGGCGAGTCACGTCCGGAGCGGACTTCCCTTCCTTCCCCGAAACCGCCATCGACAAGCCAGCAGGCTTGTTGATAAGGAGGACTCTCTCGTCTTCGTAGAGCAGAACGGGTGCGTCTGCCTTTTCCAAGACGTCCCTTCTAGCCGACCTTGGGCAACTGCTTGGGAGGGGTTTTCCGGAACGCGCCCAACAGGGGAACCGCCCCGGAGGAAGACGTCCCCGGGGGATCTCCCTCGGCGACAACAGTCTGATTGCGGCCCTTCTCCTTGGCCTTGTAAAGCGCGGCGTCAGCCTGCCGGAGCCAGGCAGTCACCGAAATGTTGGCCCGAACCTCGGGGTCGAAGACCGCGATACCCGCCGAAATGGTCCGTCCTTCGGCCGCCCCGGAGACGCGCACGGCCGCCACCATCAACCGTACGCGCTCCAGGCACAACAGAGCCTGTGACGCGTTCACCTCGGGGAGCAGGATGGCGAACTCTTCCCCTCCGAAGCGCGCCCCGAGATCCGTCTCGCGAATACTGGAAGTGATCGCCTTGGCCACGCCCATCAAGAGGCGGTCTCCCGCCAGGTGGCCAAACCGGTCATTGAACTGCTTGAAGTGGTCGAGGTCCAGAAGTGCCAGGGCGACGGGATTCCCACTTCTTCTGGCCCGGGCCAGTTCCAGAGTGATGCGGTCAAAGAGAACGGCCCTGTTCGCGAGGCCTGTCAAGGGATCCGTTGACGCCCGGTGACGCAGCACCGCAAAGCGGTCGGCCATGGCCGGGAGGTAGGCCGTCATCAGAAGGAAGAAGGCGGGGACAAAAAGACGAACCCCGTAAAGCACCAGATTCTGACCCAAAAGAGAAGCGATCACGTCGTGGTTGAGAGCCAGGAGAAGCAGGAAACTGGCGGAGAAGAGCACTCTCGCCCATGGGGCCCGCCGGCGGGCATCTTGAGCCAGGAGCGTCAGAGACTCACCCGTTATGAGAATCGCCATGAGAAAACCCGCGGGCACGGCGAAATAGAGATCGTCGATGCGCGGCCAGAACCAGCAGAACAAAGTTCCCACGATCTGGGCCTGCAGAAGGATGCGGTGCCTGAGGAGGACCGGCCTTTCAAAAAACCTGAGAAAAAACAGAAGGTAGATCGGGAGAACCAGGAAAACTCCTGATTCGGAAATACGAAAGAGAATCGAGAGAGGCGCCCCGAAAAAGACCCAGAAGGACAGCGAGCACGCAAGAGTGGCGGCCGCCGCGGTCGTTGCGAGGAAATAGAAGAGGGCATCTGGCTGGGAGCGGTCCCTTAGAAAGAAGAAGAGGGAAAAGAGCCCCAGGGAAGCCATGGCCGCCGCCAGAAACGCAAAAGGAAGCTCGACGCGCGTTTTCACGAAGAAGGCCTGTGAAACGGGCATGAGGGAGGGCTCGGCGATGATGCCGCCTCCCATGGGGCCCGGGTTGTACACACGAATGGCTAGCCAGTGGGGACCCGGACGAACCGAGAGGTTGGCGGGGAGCTGGTAGATCCGGACAAACCGGGGTGCCTTCTCGTAGTGAGGCGGGAACCCGCCTGTCTTCCCGATGAGCTGGCCATCAAGGTAGGTCTCGTCCGCATCCCGAATCTCGTCGCACACAAAAGCCAGTGAGGTTCCCGCCACGGCCGGGTCGAGTTCGAACCGCAAGCGGTACCAGACCGTCCCATGCTCCTTGATCCCCTGGCTTTGCCACGTTCCTGGAACGCGTATGGGCTTCCACAAAAGCTCATCCAGGCCGTCAACCCCCAGCACAGGATCAGCCAGCGTTACTTCCCAGGTTCCCGAGAGAGTGGCGGGAACGCCATCCACGAAGATCCCGGCCGTATCCGCGGGCATCGGCGTGGTCGCCGCGCGACACGGGCCGAAGACGCTCAGCAAAAGGGCGGTCAGCCCCGAGAGAAGACCGCCAAGGCTCCCCCCCCTCCCCAACCGCCGGGAGGCTCGAAAAGGCCAGAGGAGGAGCCTCGTCTTCAAGGGAAGAGGACCTGATTAGTTGTCGCGCCCTGCTAGTTTGTAGACCAAACCAAGATTGGGAGTGTTTTGGGCCTCCAGTTCCTGCCGGTAGGCCAGGGCCTCCTGAGCCGTTGAGAACTCGCCCGCGACAACGCGATACCAAATTCCCTTCTCTTTTAGATCCACCTCGATGACATTCATCGGCTGTCCAAGCTTCTTGCCGATGCGCTGGGCATCCTTCTCCGCCCTGGCTTTCTCCTGGTAGGAAGAAAAGTGAACGACAAAAACCGAGGCTTTGCCAACCCAGTCCTTTGTGAAGATGGTACCGGCCCGCGTCTGCTTCACCGGAACAGCCGGCTCCGTGGACGGCGACGCCGGAGTTGCTGACACTGGCTGTGCTGGAGCCGGCTTCTCTGGCTTTGCGACGACACGCACCGGAGTGGGCGGCGGAGGCACGGGAGTCGGGACCTCAGTGGGCACGGCAGTCGGGGGAACAACCACTGGTTCGGGCGTTTTGGGAGCCGCCGCCTGGCCCGGAGCTGGCTCTGCCGGAGATGGCTCTACCGGTGCTTCCACGGCAGCCGGGGCCGGCGTGGCCTCCGAGGCGTGCACGGCAGGGGCCGGAGCTTGAGGTGCTTCTGGTTTCGGGGACGGTCTCAGAACGAACCAGTAGACGGCGGCGGCCGCGATGAGAACAACCGCCAGCGCTGCTGCAAGTCTCGGGAAACGGCTTGGTTCTTGCACGGGCACGTTCTCGATGAACGACGGCGGGGGGCCCGGTTCAGGAGTTACGTGAATACGCTTGGTTTCGGCCTCCTCGGGCAGTGTGGGGTCTTTCTCCAGCCATCCAGGCGGGAGTTCTGCCGCGGCGGCCGAACGCACGGGCGGCGTGACCGGGAAATCGGCGACGGTTGGAGGCTCTGGCTCAGGCTCTGTCCCCAGCGGGGTAAATGGCTCTGGCTCGGGAAAGAGCTGCGCTTTGGGCGCCGGGGCAGGAATCTGATCCCATGGCAACGGTTCGGGGACCGGTTCCGGCTTTGGAGTGGGCGGAAGGACATCAGTCAAAGAGACAGAAGCGGCTTCTTTCTCGAGTCCTTCCCAGATATCTTTCTTCTCCTCCAGCGGAGGCTCCTGGGTTTGCCAAAGCGGAACAGGCTCGGCGAGTGTTGGGGCGGCATCGAACGGGACGGCGTCTTCCGATACAGGCTGCGGCGGCGGGGCGGGTTCGAACGTGAATTCCGGAAGGGCTGCCTGCGCCTCGAAGGGCGAAGCCTGCGTTTCAAAAGGCGAAGCCTGCGCCTCGAAGGGCGAAGCCAGCGGCTCCTCGAAGGGAACTGGTTCAGGCTCAACAGGTTTCGGGGTTTCGGTCAGGATGTCCTTGGGCTCGCGGTCCCATTTCAAGTCGAGGGCCCCGGTGGTCTCGGCAAAAGGATCTCCTGCCGCTGCCACGAAGGGGAGGGGCTGTGTCGTGGTGATTCGCGGCAGTTCGGGAACTGGCGGAGCGGGAGCTGCCGGTTCGCCAGAGAGAATCAGACGGGCACGCTCCACCAGAACGTCAGCGCTCGCCGCTTCGAAGCCCTGTTTGACGCGGCCAAGTTCATCCGCCACGACTTGGCGGGCTGTCCGGAAAATGAGGGCCGGATCCGCCGAGACTTTCGAGGAGAGACCCTTTACAACCTCCGAGACCGAAGGCAAGAGTCTCTTTCGGGCAAGCGACCCGGTCAGTTCCAGGTTCAGATTGTCGTTACTCATGCGGCCAACTGCTCCCAGTCCTCAGCCGGTGCATCCAGAGCGATCGCCAGACCGCCGTTGGAGCCGGCGAAAATTGGATCGGCGATGGGCTGGACTCGTCCTCCCCCCACCTCTCCGAGCGCTTTTTCGAGTGCGGCGGCCAGGCCCGGCATTTGAGACCCGCCCCCCGCCAGGATGATGTTCCGTCTGACTTTTTCCTGGTATTCGGGTTCCACGCGTGAGAGAAGATCGAGCATCGTTTCGGTGACCGGAGCCAGGATGCTCTCGCAGGCCCTTTTCATTTCCGTGGTGATGTCAATCTGTGTTGGTTTACCAGCAACTGGCGCCACGACGAGCACGGGAGCCGGCGGTTCGCTCGCAAAGCTGTGCTTTTCCTTCCACTCGCGGACCATGTGGATGGAGAAACTCGCCTCCGGATGCCGCGTCTTGATCAGCATGGACAGATGTTCATCGATGGAATCCCCGGCATTCGTCAGGGTCCTCTGGTCATCCTCGGTCGGGTAACGCCCGTTCATGACGCAAAAGTCAGTGGTTCCGGCGCCAATGTCGACGATCATCGTGTGGAGGAGCGCGTCGACGCCGTAGGCCACGGCAAACGGCTCCGAAACGATCATCAGGGCATCGGCGACCCCCTTGACCGCGGCGCGCAGGTGGAGGCGCGAGACGCGCAGGGCTTCGGCGGGAACCCCCACAACCGCATGCACTCTCTGATTCTCCGCGGGCGAGGCCAGGGAAATCAGGTATTTCAAAAGCTCCCGAACGGCGGTTTCGTCTCTGTCGGAGCCCTCCTTGATCAGGCCCCGTTCGAGCGGACGGTAAAGGTGAAGCATTGGCCGGTTCTCGAGGGCTTCGCGGCCAAAGAGAAGCGGCTTCTTGACGACCTTCCTGGCCACCATGTCCACCGGCCAGCCCACGTAGCTCTCGACGACATGACGCGCGCCATTCGATGCGGAAATCGAACTCCGCGACGTACCGAGATCGATGCCTACGTGGAGCACATCTTTTTTACCTGACATTCCTCTCAACTCCCTCTTCTCTCGAGCTTGATCGTCTTCTTGGCCTTCTGGTCCCGGATACGGCCGGTTCCATAGGCACGGACTCCCTGATGGATGGCCGCCGCTATTTCCTGGATGTAGCCTGGATCCCTCAGCAAGAGCGCCTCGGCCGGGTTCGAAACGCACGAAACCTCCGCAAGAATCCCCGGCATTTCCGTCGCGGCCAGAACAACAAATGGCGCTGTCTTCACACCGCGATCCTCCAGTTGCGGGTTCACCCTCTTGAGGGAATTGAAGAGGTTCTTCTGAACGGCGTCCGCCAGCCTCTTCGATTCACTCTGTCTCACTCCGGCGTACACTCCTTCGAGCAGCGTCCTGAAATCCGCAAGAGAATAGCCCGATTCCTGGTTCTCCGCGCCTGCCAGCTGTTCAATTTGAGGAGTCTGTGCTTCTCCAGGAAAGTAGGTTTCGACCCCGCGCCGGTCCGGCGACGGAATCGAGTTCACGTGTATCGAAATGAAGAGATCCGCGCCCGCTGCGTTCGCAATCCCGGCCCGCTCCTTCAGAGTGAGCCTCCGGTCCGTCTGCCGGGTCATGACAACCGTGAGGCCATCCGCCACGAGAAGTCTCTGAAGCCGCAGAGCCACACCCAAAGTCACGTCCTTTTCCGCAAGACCATCTTCTGTGAGCGCCCCCGGATCACTCCCCCCATGCCCGGCATCGACCACGACCGTCCCGATCTGTAACCTGAAAACATTCGGGTCGATTCGCTTCGGCGCCCGTAGCGTCTCGGGGGCCGGCGAGGGCCCCGAATCCACCACCAGGACTTCCGGAGACGCCGTTCCCCCTGACGAAACGCCGTTGATCGAAACAAAGAGGATGAGGGGCACAAAAATGAGAGGCAAGACACCCACGAGCGTCCTCTTCACCCTCACAAGCCGTGCCGGACGCGCCCCGCGAGGCCCATCCCTGACGTGGGCAACGTTCTCTCGAACGAGGCTCCTCACCATCTGCTTCTTGAGATCGGAAAGTTCACTCATCTCGTCAGCCTGATTCTGTATCGCCAGGCTTCAGGATCCAAGGAGAACTGTTTCGAAACTTCAGAAGGTCTCAAGCCACGAAGAAACGTCCGCCACCATTCGCTCAAATCCCGGGGACACGTAGAGCGTTTTCTGGTACTGCGTTGGGTCGTACGGAATCCGTGAGGCCGCGTCAAGGTCAAGCGGCACCAGTTTCGCATTCTTCTCGAAGGAACCCAGTTCACCAAACGACGAGAGGAGCCCGGCTCCGTAAGCCTTCAACACCCCTTCTTCCTCGACAACCCCGAACTCCAGCGTGTACCAGTAGGCGTTCTCGAGCCGCTTTATCGCCTCGTCCCCCACCCGCCACGCCGCCTCCCCAAAAATGCGCGAGAGCTTCACGATCCCAGGGTTGAAGAGACTCGCGGCATGCCCCACCAGTTCGTGAATGACATCTGGCTCGGGCGTGTAAAGAGGAACGGAGTGGTGCCGCATGTACTGCGTGGAGAGAAAGACACCCTTGCCCATCATCCCGAGAAACATCCGGCCGCTCACGAGCCCCGAAACAGGGAGCATCCGGAATCCTGTTTCCCCTTCAAGCCTCTCGTTGACCTCAGAAAGCTGCGGCACGTGCGTGTGATCGAGCGCCAGGGCCCGGGAACTGGCGAGCCAGGAGCCGCACGCCCTTTCCTCGTGCAGGGGAGCAAGGTGCCGCCAGACCGTCCTCCACACGTCCTGCTCCTCTTCCGTGTACTCGATCTGGGGCAGCGGATCCCCATCACGGTACTCGAGCGCCTTCCTGGCAATTGCGTTCCGGCGAGAGCGGTAGGCTGGATCCCGGAAACCAGGGTGATCCGGATCGAGAGATACGAGTTCGTTCTCTCCCCCCGCGTGCGGAAGGGAACCGGATCCCATTTCCTGAATGTTCTCAGTGACAAAACTCATGCCCTACCCCTCGACTGTGAGGATAAACCTTTTATTTTACGCTTGTTCTCGGGCGAGTAACGTCAGGGAGGAAGAAAAACGTTAGGGGGCAAGCAGAAGACGTACCGTGGACCGGCCCGCCGGAACCGCAACCCCAGTCAGGTGAATGTACGCGGCAACCGGAGCCGTCCGTTGCCCGTTGACATAGGCCACCGAACGCGGCGTGAACGTCCTGTCAATAAAGAGGTACGCCGCATGCACACCGTCCGTTTCCACGGTCACTTCATCCGCCAGTTCGCTCACGAGGCGGGCAAAAGCACTTGGGTCTTTTGCCTTCACACCTGGCCAGGGCTTCCGGCCAGCAATGACTGCCATCGTTTCGGGATCAAAATCAGGGCTTTCCACAACGTGTACCGCTTCTGTCACCGACGCCGATCCCCGGACATCGGAAAGCCTCCTGACTGCCGGCAGGGCATCGTCAATCCGGTAAAGCGTGGCAGGAAGGCCAAACCTCCCCTCCGTCGCAAGAGGCGTCACCCCAAGACCCGCTGGAATCTCATCGGCAATGATGCTCCGAACTCCGGCGGCCCGCAGCCACTTGACTCGCAGAGGCCAGTCACGCGACATGATGAGATCTCGTGCCATGCGGTCGAGAAGTGAGTAGCTCCCGTCTGGATCTTGATCGTAGGCATAACGGAGTCCGGAGGGTGCTCCAGAAATCGCCCAGCCCTGAGTGATCTGCGCAAGCGCCACCGAGCGCACGTCATCAAACGGCTCACGGCCCAGAACGCCCTTTCGGACAGCATCGAGATCCTTCCCGGCAATCTCAAAAACCCGTCCTCCGAGACCGGCTGCCTTTTCGACAAGAGGAGATGGGATCTCGTACCACGCGGCGGGAACAGCCGGGATGATACGGAACGAGTTCAAGAGAAGCTCTCCGGCACAAAGAACCGTCAAGCCCCACCTTGAGACGGAGCCTCCCGGCGGCACCTTGATGCTCACCCCCACCGCGAGAACGAAAAAAGCCGAAAGCGCGGCTCTTAAAGGCACCGCCTCGAGAATGGGTGCCAAGACCACCTCTGGGTTCGATCTCCAGGCCGGATCCCACCCCAGAAGAAGCAATTTCATGAGAAGAGACGGAAAGAGTTTCGCCACAAGCGCGGCCAGCCCGAGGAAGAGCCCGAAACCAAGGAAGCCGGCAAACCACACCCGTGCCTTCTCTGAACGAGGCTCGCCGAGAAGCCGGTCAAGCCCCAGCGCCGCAAGAACCGAAAGGGCCACCGTGAAGACAAGCATTGCTTTCAGCGGGTACCGGAGCGCATGCACGGGCGTCAACGCCTGATAAACAGCTTCTGCTCCCGGAATCCACCGGATAAGGGCAACGAAGAGGCTGGCACAAGCCACGAGGAACCACGGCCTGGCCTCACGCCTGGCGAAACGGGCAGCGGCCAGGAACGCCAGGAGAGAAGAAACCACCCCGAAATGCAGAGACGAAAGATAGGGCTGGTTTCCCTGCATGACGGCAAATCCCCAGAAACCGCCACTGACAAGACGCGAGGAGTCTCCGAACACGAAGGGAAAGGGAGTCTCGAGAAACCTCAACGGGTGAAACGCGGCGGCGGAAAACTCCCGCCATGAAAACCCCCGCAGCCTTCTCGAAGAAAACCCCGAGGAGCGCACCACTTCAAGAAGCCAGGGGGAAATCACCAGAACGCCCGCCGTGACGGCGAGCATCAGGGCGATCAGCTTCACTCGCCGGCCAGTTCCCGTCACGGCCGAAAAGAACGCCGCTACAAACCCGAGAGCCGCCAGCGCCGGTTCCCCCGCAAGCAGCATCAAGGAAACGGTCCCCGCGGCACAACAAACGGAAAGAACAGACGGCCACGTCTTCCCCGCCGCTTCCCGCGCCCGCTCGAGGAAGTAGAGGAGCCAGGGAATCCACGCGATCGTTGCCGAGGCATTGAGGAAGGCCGTCGACGAAACCGCGTACCCCGAGAGCCCGAAAGTAACCCCTCCGAGAATCGCCGCCTGTGGTGTCCTGACGCGTCTGGAAAGGAAGAGGGCCGCCCCGCAAACCCCGAGAAAAACGTGCAGGACGAGGTGGAGACCAAGGAAGCGAGGGGCCCTGGGAAACGGGTACGCGAGAAGGAAATTCGGATTCCCGTAGTACGGCTGCCCAAAAGAGGCATGCGGATTAATGGACGCTCTGCCCAGTTTCTCGAAGAGCACCCGCCCCGGACGCTGAGTAGTGCCAATGTCCCGGAAAAAGGGCACGGCTTCCCCCGTCAGGATCTCGAAATTGAGCAGGCAGAGACAGCCACCGAGGAGAACGAGGGGGAGGAGGAGGGAGCGAGCCGGGCTCGCGGTGACGCTCGGCTCCACCCTCAGTCCTTGATTCGAAAGACGCGGAAAGCGGGCTGGAAACTTCCATCCGCTCCCACCGATCCCGTCCGGGAGTCCAGAACGAGTTCGAGAAATGGGTAGGGGGTCCTTGACCGTGCCTCATGCACGGTGACGGAAAACATCTCCTGAACCGGGATTCCAGAAGGTCTGCCCGCCGCCCGGGCATAACGCTCCAGTACCCCCCTCAGATTCATGGTGATCAAATAGCGGCACCTGGACTCCTTGAGAATGCGGTGCGCTTCTTCGGCAGAGGGACTCGTATAGAGAAGACACTGGCGGCGCCACCCGTAGGCATTGGGGTCGGCGGCGGCGGGCCGCCACGCGAGGGACGTCACGAAGTGCCCGGCGGCCCAGGGACAAAAAACACCCGGAATTTCTCCGGGAGCCGGCCGCGGAAGGTCATAGGGCGAAACGCCAGGGGGGTCCGCCTTCTTGAGACGGAGCATCGTCCGCAGAAAGTCCCATCCGGGTGCATTCTCGTATGACTGCATCGACCGAAGCGGTGTCATCCCCGTCAGAAGGACAAGAGCGGCGGCTGGCAGCATCCCGGCCACGAGCGACCTCGATTTCAGACGTGCCTGCAGCCGCGCGAGGATCTCAGTCAGGGCCAGAGCCGTGAAAACCGCGAGGTAATAGGCACTTCTGCGCTGCGCGAGTGTCATCAAAAAGAGAGCACTCCCAAAAAGAGCCAGGACGAGGCGGAGTTGCAGGCGTGGGTGTCTTCTTCCAAGCCCCTGAAAGACCCAGAGAACCACGGCGAGCGGGAGGAAGACGAAGCCGGCTGAAAGTTCGGTAATCGCGTTCTCGAAACTCTGCAAGAGAGGCTTTTCGAGCAAGGGGTGCGATTCAGCAATGATGGAAATCCAGTCCGCCGAGTACGAGAGGTACCCGCCGCCGGCAAAGTCGTCTCGCGCGGGCCCTAGCTGGGACGCCGAGAGGTAGGCGGTCCCCCGCAGGGCAGCCCCCAAGAACCGAGTGAGGTTGGGAAGGAGAACCCCGAGTAACGTTATCGAGAGAGTGACCCACAGGATCCGCTTTCCCTTGGATCTCGAAACAAAGGCGGCCGCGGAAGAGAGAGGAATCGTCAAAAAGAGGACGAACAGCGGCTGAAACCAGCCAAAGGAAACAAAAGAGAAGGGAACGCTTTGTCCGTTCAGGAAGAGGAGGGTCGCAAACGAGGAGGAAAGCACCGCCGTGAGCCCCAAGATAGCGGCAAGCGGGGCTCCGAGGAAAAGAGCCGCTGGGAGCGCCAGACCGGCGATGAAGACCGCTCCTTGCCACGTCATCAGTGCGGCGGTCAAGAGAAGGCCACAGAGCACGGCCAGAAAAAGACGCCTTGACGGCTGACGGGCCACGGCCGCCGAAGCAAAACTCGAAAGAAACGCCAGAAGCAAGAGAACCTCAAGCACGTGATGGTCGGAGTGCCCAAAACAGCTCCAGATGGCAGCCGTGGGAAGAACGGCATAGGCAGCGGTGGCGATCAGCGCCCGTCGCTTTCCCAGAAGAATTCTCACCAGAAGAAAGAGAAAGGGAATGTGCAGAGCCCCGAGGAGAGGAGGGAGAAAGGCCGAGACGGTGGCCACCTGATCTTGTGAGACGGCCGGCCCAAAAAGAACCCGGGAGACTCCCCCCGCCAGAAGGTCCCATGCGGGGGGCCAGATGAAGACTGCCCCGTCTGGATGGTTGAGGTAGGGATCGAAAAACGGGACCTCTGGGAAATGCCTGGCCACGTATGTAGAGCGGCGAAGGTGGCCGTAGGAGTCAGTGGAGAGAAGTCTCAACCCTCCACTCATCGCCTTCTGGCAGGGCAAGAAACGGACGGTCAGTGCCAGGACAAAAACCGCCAGCAAAAGAGCCGCGGTTTGAGCCCGTCCAAAACGGGCATTCCACACGAGAAGAGAGTTCTTCACAAAACGCCGGGACAAGTAGACTGGCGGCGATGCCGTTTGTCAAAGACCGTGTTCCGATAGCCGTGATGGTGACCCTGGCCGCGCTCGGAACCACGGTCGTCGTCTTGCACCAAAAAGACGACAGCCCCACGATGGACGAACCGTTTCATGCCATGGCCTCCGCGGAATACGCAATGAGAGGCACTTATTGGGCCAATCTCGAACACCCGCCGCTGATGAAGCTCCTGGCGGGAACCTTCTTGAAAGCCGCGGGGGCCCGCCCGCCGCTCATCCCCAGACCCTTTGTCTTCGAACAAACGGAAAAGCCGAGTCATTTCTGCTACCAGAACACGATCTCTCACTTCGACTTCTTCGCCGCGGCCCGCCGCCCCTTCCCTGCCGTCTTCTTCCTTCTCGTCATCACCGCCGGGCTCGCCGGCGCCTGGCGGGCGGGCCGCCTGGCTGGAGCCTTCTGCGCCGCATTCATCGCCTTTGAGCCCAATCTCGTGGCCCACGCCGGGGTCCTTCACACGGATGTGCCAGCGGCTCTCGGGTTCCTCTTGACGCTCACTCTTGCCTTTGCCGCATTCGAGAAGAGATCCGTCTGGCTCCTCGTTGCCACGGGAGTCTCTTTTGGGCTTTCCCTGGCAGCCAAGTTCTCCATGGTCCTGCTCGGCCCTCTGCTATTCGTCCTCTCAGCAATTGACCTCTTAAAAAGAGTGCGCGGGCAAAAGTCGCAAACTACATCATCAGGGGAGCCGCACCGTGCCGGGCGCTTTTCAAAACAGCATTGGGGATTCCCCCTCGCTGGTTTCGTCATGGTCTCGCTGATCGCCGCCAGTGTGCTTTTTTCGATCTACCAAATCTGCCTGCGCCAGATGCCCGGGGAGGAGAGAGAGGCCGCCGTCCGCTTCTTCTTGAGTTCGCGAGGAGCGGAGCCGCGGGAGATCGAGAGAGCCGTCAGCATCGGCCGGATCCTCCCGAGCGCCGGACATTACGTGGCCGGCCTGACCGGAATCGCCGTGCAAAACCGGAAGGGCGGCGGGGTCAACTACCTCATGGGCGAAACCTCGGTGGAAGGCTTCTGGTATTACTTCTTCGTCGCCTTCGCGGTGAAGAGTTCTCTCGGAATCCTCTTCCTCCTGGCCTTGGCGGCCGCAATGAGCCTGACCCGAAAAGCGAGACCCTCACTCTTCGAATGGTTCTTCCTGGGCGCTTCGGCCTACGTCTACATCTCAGCCATGGGAGCCTCTTACAACATCGGGTTCCGGCACATGCTTCCCGCAACACCCCTCCTCGTTGTTACCGCGGTGTTACTGGTCTTTCGCGCTCTTCCCCGCTTCCCGGCCGCAGTCCTGCTTGCCAGCCTCGCCTTCGTTCAAGCACTCGAGACGCTCGCCATTCACCCCCATCAGTTTTCGTTCTTCAACGCCCTTGCTGGCGGGCCCGAGCGAGGGGATTACTGGTTGAACGATTCGAATCTCGACTGGGGACAAGACGTCTACCGCCTTGCACTCGCCCTCCCGGCCCTCGGAATCAGAGAGAAGGACCTCACGGTCTCTTACTTTGGCGGGGCCCTGCCCGAGGCGTACTTGCCTGATTCCAGAGTTCTCAATCTGGGATCCTGGGACGTGCCACCCGGGACCTACGCCGTTTCTTCGTTCATCTTGAACGTGGCGCCCGAGTTCATGGCTTTTCGGGGGAGATATGAGGCAGCTCGCAGTTTCTTCGTCCTGAGGCGGCGGATCCGGGAGCGTGGGGAACCCATCGGCCGCGTGGGATACTCCATCCGGATCTACAGGGTCCGATGAAGACAAAGGACGAAATGAAATAAGAACATGAAGCTCTCGATTGTGATGCCTGCGTACAACGAGGCAAAGACCATCCGCCAGATCGTTTCCAGGGTCTTGGCCATCAATCTGGGGGACATCGAGAAGGAACTCATCATCGTTGATGACGGTTCCAAGGATGGAACGCGCGACATCTTGCGCGAGCTAGATGGCAAGAACGGCATTCGGGCCCTTTTTCAGCCCGTGAATATGGGGAAGGGGGCTGCAGTCTGGACGGGCATGCGCGCCTCCTCGGGTGACGTCGTCGTGATTCAGGACGCCGATCTCGAGTACGACCCGTGCGAATACAAGGACCTTCTGAGGCCCATTCTCGAAGGACGCGCCGAGGTGGTCTACGGATCCCGGTTCCTCGGCACACCGGGCGGCCACCGCGTTCTCTATTTCTGGCACACCGTCGGCAACCGGCTGCTGACTCTCATGTCCAATATCTTTACGAACCTGAACCTGACCGACATGGAGACCTGCTACAAGCTGATGACCCGAGACGTCGTTGACCGGCTGGATCTGCAGTCCAAGCGCTTCGGCATCGAGCCGGAAATCACCTGCAAGGTAGCCCGGATGAGAGCCCGGATTTACGAGGTTCCCATCTCCTACCACGGTCGGACGTACGAAGAGGGGAAGAAGATTGGGTTCAAGGATGCCGTCCAGGCGGTCTGGGTCATCCTGAAGTACGCCGGGTGGGAAGCACCCAAGGATGACGTTGGGGCGATCACGCTTCGAAGGCTTTCCAAACTCGCTCCCTACAACGCCTGGCTTCACAGCCGGATCGATCACTACATCGGTTCGCGGATTCTCGAGGTGGGGTCCGGCGTGGGGAACCAAACCCGGTTCTTTTCAGAGAAAGAACGAGTCGTCGCTTCCGATATCGAACCTCACTACCTGAGGGAGCTACGGGCAAAATTCGAGAAACGGGACAACATCAGAATCGCGTCATTCGAGTTCCCTCTCAAGAACAGGGACCGGGACGACCTTCTCTCCGAGCGGCTGGATACCATCGTTTGCATGAACGTTCTCGAGCACATCGAGGACGATCGCGGAACCCTCTCAGACTTCGCCAGGGTCCTGCAGCCGGGAGGGCGAATGGCTCTCCTTGTCCCCGCGGGTCCCGCGATCTACGGAACGCTCGATGTCTACCTGCGCCATTTCCGGCGGTACGGCCTCGAGGACCTCAGAAAGCTCGTTCTCGAAAGCGGCTTTGTCATTGATGACATCCGCTATTTGAACCGGCCTGGCGTTCTGGGGTGGTGGCTCAACTCGAAAGTCCTGAGACGGCGCGTTCTCCCAAGCGGCCAACTCCGCGCGTTCAAGTGGCTCATGCCCCTCTTGAAGCTCGAGGAAAAAAACCCGCCCTCTTTTGGCCTTTCCCTCCTGGTGCTGGCCCGAAAGGCGTGACGCAGGCATTCCCCGGCGCAGAGACACGCGGCAAGACACGCGTCTTGCCGTTCTGGAGAGAGGCCTGGCCGCTCGCCCTTCTGGCAGGTTTCATGGGAGTACGGTTTTTCCCATACCTCCTGGGCGGAGTCTTCATCTTTCGAGATGCTGGTTATTTCTTCCTGCCTTTGAGAGAAATCCAGGCAGCCCTCCTCAGGGCAGGCGAGTTCCCTTTGTGGAACGAGTTTGCCTCCAACGGGAGGGCTCTTTCGGCCAACCCCAACGGAGCCGTCTTTTGGCCCCTCTCGTTCCTTTTGGCCGTCATCAGTCCCTCTCAACTCGCTCTCCTTCACGTTGCTTCGGCAACCGGATCGTTTTATGCCGCCCTCAGATGGTTGAACGTGGGCCGGGCGGCTTCCCTCGGCGGCTCGCTGATTTGGCTCTTTTCAGGCGTGTTCCAGACGCTGCCGGTTCTTTTCACCACCCTGGCCTCCACCATCCCGCTTCCCATCGCCCTCGCGGCCATGGTGAGAGCCCCGTTTTCGTCCTGCCGTTCGCTCTTCTCCCACGCCGCTATCTCCGGGGTGGCCCTCGGCTTGTCATTCTTGGGAGGAGAACCGGTGATTGCCGCCAGCGGCGCGGCCGGTGTCTTTCTCATATTCATGGGCCGGACTTTCCATAAATGGTTCTCCAGCAAGAATGTCTCGACCCCGGGGAACCAGAGAGAAAGCGAATCCGGTCTCGGCGCTCGTGCTCACGCCCCGCTCGGTGCCTCCTGGTTTGGGGCCTTTGCCGTCATCACTCTTCTCGCCGGTGGCGTTAGCGCCATTCAGTTGATTCCCTCGGTGGAGGAGCTGCAGCGGTCCGGCCGCAGGTCGAGCCTCCTTCCCGAGGATGGCGCCCTCTTCTGGTCCGTTCACCCGGCCCGGGTTCTGACTCTTCTGGAACCAAGACTCACGGGAGACCCGTTCGCGGAAAACGAGGGAGAGTACTGGGGGGCAGGAACCTTCGATGCCAAAAACCCCTATTTTTACGACCTCGCGATCGGCCTCATCCCCCTTCTTCTGGCACTTTCCGCGTTTCGCGACCCTCGGGGACGAGGCTGCCTCGCTCTGGCGGTTGCGGCGGCCTGTCTGTCTTTCGGACGCTTCCTCCCCGGGTACGCAACACTGGCGGGGTCTTTGACGTTCATCAGGTATCCGGAAAAGTGGTGGGTTCTGGCCACGCTTTCCCTCGCGGCCGCCGCCGCGACCGGCATCAAAAGGATTCTCGAAGACCCATTGGCCATGGGAACTCTCGCTCGAATCACGTTGATTCCCGGCGTGTCCCTGGCATTTCTGGCCGGGACACTGACAGCCTCACCCGAAACGATGCAGACGATCCTCTGGCGGCTCCATATGGGAACCGGACAAACCTCCCCCGAGTCTCTGCGAACCGTCTTGACGATGCCCTTGCTTCTGGGTATCGGCACGGCAGTGCTCACCGGCCTCCTGGCCCTGCTTGTCTTCCGCCAGGCAGTGGATCAACGGGTGGCTCTGGCGATACTGGCCACCGTCTTCGTCTTTGATGCCACGCGGAGGGTCATCGGAACCTGTCCGGCCGGCGAACCGCGGGTCCTTTCAGGAGACTCTGAAGCCCTCAGAACCGTTCTTGCCGAAATGCCCCGGGGGCGGTTTTACGACGACGGGGCCGATGACAGGGAGATCGCGGTCGAGCGCGCGAGAGAGGCTTTCGGATTCGATCCGCTGCGCCCAATCACAGGATCTCTGTGGGGAATTCGCTATTCGGGCGAGAATGACATCGACCGGATGACATCGAAGGCCAATCTCGAATGGAGCCGCCAGCTCTCTCGCATGCCGTGGAGCGCACTGAAACTCGAACGCTTACGAAAAGCGGGAGTCTCTGCCGTTCGAACCTCCATGAGCACATCGAACATCGAGGGGCTCGCCCCTCTCGCCGCTTTCGGCACGAGCGCCATCCTTCGCGTCGGGGGGACGAGACCCGAGTTTTCGCTCGTAACGGCGGCCCTTGAAGTTCCCCCGGGGCGCGCCGAGAGCAGTTTCGATGCTTTCACAGATCCCGCGATCACGGGGTGCGCGGTGGAAGTTCCAGGAGCCTTTGGAGCAGTCCGCCCCTTCGGCGAAGGGACGCTGAGCATCCTGAAAAGCCGTGCCAGCCACGCATCCGTCGAGGCCAGGGTCTCGCCCCCTGGCGGCCTTCTCCTGGTAACGAGGACCTTTGACCCGAATTGGAAGGCGTACATAAATGGGCATTCCGCGACCGTCCACCGCGCGGACGGCCTCTTTTGCGCCGTGCCCCTCCCACCTGGTAAAAGCCGGGTGGAGTTGCGCTATGAGAACCGGGCCATCTGGACCGGAGCCGTTATTACGCTCATGAGCCTTATTTCCGCCATCATCTTGGCCGCGCGCGGGTGGCAACGGTGAACATGGAAAAAACGTCCCCGCGAAAGAGCACTTGGCTCTGGCTTCTCGGAGCCGTACTCGTGGCATTCGTCCCCTACCGGGAGTTCTTTTCGGCTGAAATCCCAACGGCACGCGATCTACTCTTCTATTTCTACCCCTTGAAGAACCACCTCGCCGAAGCTATCCGGTCTGGGCAAGTGCCCTGGATAGACAAGTTCCGCTGGGGTGGCGTTCCCCTCCTATCAGCACCAGGGGCCGCGGCCTTCTATCCGGCGAACCTTCTTTTCGTCCTCTTACCACTCGGCACCGCGATGAAAGCCTGGATGCTCTTCCATCTGGCACTCGGCATGGGAGGGTTCTTCCAGCTTTCTAGAAGGTTGGGGCTCGAAGCACCTCTGGCGGCCCTTTCCTCGCTTTTCTTTGGCCTTTCGGGGGTGAACATCTCCGTTGTCCCCTTCGTCGTCACACAGTCATCCCTCGCATGGCTGCCGTGGCTTGCCGTCGTGCTCATCGATCTTCTGAAAAAGCCTGGCATTGGCTCCAGCTTGCGCGTGGGCATGATCGCGGGACTCGTGGTTCTGACTGCAGTTCCAGAGTTTGTGTTTTTTGGGGCCGTGATGGGGAGCCTGGTCATTCTCTTGTGGCGGCGCATCGATCCCAGCGTTCCTGAGGAACCGCCAGGCCTCCCGGTCACCGCCACGGACGTGAAACTCCTGGCATTGGCCCTCGCCGTTGCGGCGCTGCTATCCGCTCCCGCCATGGTCGCGTCCATGACAACCGCTTTCTACAGTGTCCGGGGCCCCGGGGGAGGGATGAGCCTCACAGCAGCAGGCATGGGGGCCTTACCGCTCTACCGGCTGCCAGAGTTCTTTGTGGACAATTGGACGACCGACTGGCTTCAGTCGGGAAGAGTAGGAGACGTCCTCGATTACCCGTATCTGCCGTCATTGTCCCCCGGCCTCTGTGGATGGGCAGCGATCCTGATGGGCCTTACCTTCGGACGGAAATCCGTTCTGCTGCCGTTGCTCCTCGCCTTGACTGGCCTTGCCCTGGCACTCGGCCCAGTTAGCCCGGTCTGGACCACCATTTATTCCGCTCTCAAACCCCTTCAATCGCTGAGGTATCCTGAGAAGAACGCTATTCTGACCGGGTTTGGTCTCGCGTGGCTGGCGGCCATCGGCTTATACGAGCTTCAGAAACGCCTGCGCGAGAGGAACCTCTTGGTGCTGGCTCCGGCGATGGCACTGGTCTTCCTTTTCGAACGTGACGGTATGTCTCGCGGACTCCTGATGATGCAGCCCGGATCCATCCTGAAGACACCGCCAGCCATATTGGAGAAACTCGCGCCGGCCAGAGTCAGCGCCATGGCGCCCCGTATCTACCACCGCGACAGCAGCCATCCGGTTCCGGTCTACGACCTCGGCGACCTTTTGAAGGCCAACCAGGTCAGCCAGCGCTCCGCCGCACCGGAATTCGCTTCCCTCTTCGGGTACGGATACACCTTTGCGCCCGATTACGATCTCAGCCTGACCGTGGAGGCCTTTGAGTGGGAAAAGCTCCTCTCCATGAAAGCGTCCCCGAATAACCCTGTCTTCGGCCGCATCATCCGAATGGCTGGGGCCCAGGGGATGATCGCGAGCCGGCCCGCCTCACCGGGCTTCTTCGTCCCCGAGCTTCTCCCCCTCAAGGATCCGCTGTCTCCCGTCCGCTTCGCCACGAGAGCCGTTTCGGAAGCGAATCCGCGCCTCCTCTTCCAGCGTTTTCTCTCTGATGGCCCGGATGTGAACGCGGCCTATCTGGTCGCGCAGACGAGCCAGGATATTAGCGTCCCAGAGGGACGAATCCTTTCTCTTCAAGACCGGGCTGACGGGCTGCGCATCGAGGTCGACGCCCCGGGACCAGGTAGATCTCTTCTCACCCTCTACAGGCTATTGCCCACGGTCGAGAACGCGGAACTCGACGGGGAAAGGCTAACGGTTTTGCCCATGAGTTTTGGATTTGCGGCGGCCTGGATACCGCCTGGGCGGCACTCGCTCGTCTTTCGTCCCGAGACGCTCTGGATCAAGATAGGGGTGATTCTCAGTCTGGTCACAGCGGGGACCGTCGCGCTTCTCTGGAATCGGGAAGGGAAAGGCTCCACACAGAGGAATTCATGAAAAGAAACACGAAACGCCGTCTGACCCTCTATGGGAGCGCGGCGCTGATTGCCCTCGTCCTCATTCTCGCGCCGCGGGCGATCAAGAAGGCCGCTCCCTACGTAAAAGTCAGGAGTTTCGACTACGACGCTCTTCCAAAACACGAGGCCGTCAAGCTTCTTTCGGAGTATCTCAAGATCGATACGACTAATCCCCCCGGAAACACCCAGGCGGCGGTTGAGTTCTTGGGACGTCTTTTTGACTGCGAGGGCATCCCTTTCGAGATCGTGGCCGCGGACCCCAAGAGGCCGATGATCGTCGCGCGGCTCTCTGGAATGGCGCGAGAAGAGGCTCTCATGCTGCTGAGCCACATGGACGTCGTTCCCCCGGGGGACCCTTCGAAATGGGACTACCCTCCGTTTGGCGGAGACATCGGGAAGAACCTTGACAAAGTCTACATGTACGGGCGAGGGGCCATCGACATGAAGAGCTTCTCGATCGCCCACTTCCTTGCCATGGCGGACCTGAAGAGAAGCGGCATCACCCCTCTGCGCGATGTCGTCTTTGTTGGCGAACCCGCCGAGGAAACGAACGAACAAGAAATCGGCCTGGGCTGGCTCATAAAACAGAGGCCAGACCTCATCGCGGGCGTTTCAGTCGTTTACAACGAGGGCGGCGTAAACGAAGTCATTGCATCGGACATCGAACGCTACGGCATAGAGATTCTGCAGAAGGCCTACGCAGGCCTTCTGGTCACCGGGGATTCGAAAACCCAACTCGAGGACTTTTCCGCGTTCCTGAAGCGGGAACACGAAAAACTTCCCAGACGGCTTCTGCCCGAGGTGAAAGAGCACCTCCGCTTCATCAGCCAGGGGAAAAGCTACTTTTGGGGAGACCTGGCCCGCGATCCAGACCGGATGGCGAAAAACGACATCCCCGAAGGCAAGGAACTCCCGGAGATGTATGAATCCCTCGTACAGGATTCAATCATTACCGAGGAACTGGCGGCAAAGCCAGACGGCGCATGGCAAATGAGAGTCCTCTACTGCGCGCTACCAGGCTCCTCGATCGCGGCCGGCAAGAAGAAAATCGAGGATTGGGCGCGGGAACGGGGTCTTGAAACCGCGCCTTTTCTGCTCACGCCAGACAGCAAACCCTCCACGGCATCCGGGCGAGGTTACCAGGCCGCCCGCCGCGTCTTCGAACTCGATCCGCTGGCACGGGTTCCCGTTGGGCCCTACGTGTTGACCGCCTCTTACACGACGTGCAGCTTCCTCAGACACCACGATTACCGCTGTTACGGGGTCACGCCGTTCAACATTAACGTTTTCGACTCCTACAGGGCGCACAACGCCAGCGAGCGGATCAACATGGCCCACATGGTCGAGGGTGTCGAGCGGATGACCCGGATCGTCAGGGAATACGTTACGGCTCCCTGACCGTACAATCGGCCCATGGAGACTGTACGGATCGAAGGCGTCGAACTGGCCCTGGCGCACCCGGATGACCTGCCACTCGAATGGATGGGGCGCGAAGACCTTGTAAGACAAGTTCTGGCGGCCTGGCTTGTGGTGGAACCACGAGACCTGCCTCTCAATCCCAGACTCACCGGTAAACCGGGTGTCGGGAAAACGACCCTCGCCTATGCAGCAGCCCGGCGCTTGAAACGGCCCGTTTTCATTTTCCAGGCAACACTCGACACGCGGCCAGAAGATCTGATCATCACCCCCGTCCTGGCGGGGGAAAACCGTATCCGTTACGTGGCATCGGGCATAGTCACCGCCATGATCAAGGGCGGGGTCGCTATCCTGGATGAAGGCAACCGGATGAGCGAAAAGTCCTGGGCGTCGCTCGCTCCCCTTCTCGACGCCCGCCGGACCGTCGAGTCCATCGTGGCCGGAATCAAGATCCGCGCACACCCCGACTTCCGCTTCGCGACAACAATGAACGATGACTCCTCGACGTTCGAGTTGCCAGAGTACATTCACTCCCGCTTGACTCCGTCCATCATGGTCGACTTCCCGGAGGAAGACGAGGAGTTCGAGATTCTGGCTGGCAACATTCCCTTCGGTCCCGAGGACCTCTTGCGTTACGTCGTCCGGTTTCTTTCTCGAGCCCACGAGGCAGACGAGGCCTACACGGTGCGCGACGGCATCAACATCGCCCGCTACGCCCTCAAGAGGCTCTCGCTCGACGGGGCGCTCGAGAGTGCCGGCAATGAGGAGTTTCTGGCGCGTTTGAAGGAAGCAGTGACCTCGGTTCTGGGTGAGGAGGCACTCACTTACCTTGACGGCTCGCAGGAGGAACCAAAGCCGAGAGGCCCCTATCCGTTCCGAGTGACCTGACGATGGCCGGTTTTCCCTGCCCTGACGCGATGACGGGAGTCCTCAGGGTCAACTCATCGCTCTTCCTGTTGCCCACCTTGCACCAGACCCTGGAGTTTGCGGTCCTGGTGCGCCAGGTCTTCCACCTTGTTCGCCCAGACGCCGTTGCCCTCGAGCTGCCCCGGACGATCGAACCCGCCTTCCGCAAGGCTCTGACCCGGTTGCCTTTTCTCACGGTCATTCTTTACCCGGAAGGCCCCGACATGGTCTACCTGCTCGTCGAGCCGCACGAGGCCATGGTCGAGGCCGGCCGCCTCGCGCTCGAGAACGGCTGCGAACTCCACCTGATAGACCGGGATGACGGGTCGTACCCCTTGCACCGCGACTCCGCTCCGGATGCCTGGGCTTTGACACAGGTGCCCCCAGGCGTATTCGTGGAAGCCATTCTCGAGTCGTCCCCCCCCTCAAAGGACACGCGGGACATCATGCGGGACCGGACCATGGCTTTTCATCTGAATAAGCTCACCGCTTCGGGAAAGCGGGTCCTGTGGACCGGTGGAGCCGCCCACGCGCGCGGGATCCTGGCCGCTCTCGAGGAGCCCCAGGCCCAGCCCTTCGGCCGGATTCACCGTCCAGAGGTCCAGATTGCAGCTCTTTCCGAGAAATCCTCCCGCGAGGTCATGAGTGACATCCCCTACGTGATCGCGTCATTCGAGCGCGCCCGTTCCTCGGGCTCCGCGTTTTCGTTCGACAGCGAAACCGATTCGCAGAAGGTTCTCGACAGCCTTCTTCACGAGGCCGCCAGCCGCTATGAAAAGGACCAGCGAACCACGATTCCCAGACGCTCCTTTGACGTTCTCAAGACTTTCTCGAGGAATCTGGCGCTCATCGAGGGAGTCCTGACTCCCGCTTTCTACGAACTCGTCACGGCCGCGCGCGGAGCTGTCGACGACGATTACGCGTGGCACGTTTTCGATCTCGGGGCCCAGTGGCCGTGGCCCGATACATCTCACTCTCTTCCCGTCATCGATCTCCGCGGGGAGGATCTTTACCTCGACGGACGTAAGGTCCAATTCGTGCGGCGCTTCCCCAACAAGGGGGCCAGGCTCCGGCGGTTGCCCGTTCGCAAACGACCCAGGGAGAAGAACAAGGGGGACTGGGCCAGGGTGAAGTTCGGGCAGGGAATCTGCAGCCACCCGCCGGAAGACATCCGCATCGAGACTTTCGGGAACCGGATGCGGTTCCAGGCCATGCACAGACTTTCAGAGGAATCGAGACGCGTCTTTCCGATGACGGCCAGCCTTCACGATGGGCTCGACATCAGGGAGAGCCTGAGGCGTCTTCACGAGAACCGCCTATACGTGTACGAAGAACCCCGAATTCGCGGCGGCGTCTCTTCCGTCGTCGTGATTTTCGATGAGGATTTCGAAAGCTACCCCTGGCGAATGACGTGGATGGGCGAGCACGGCCAGGAGTCGGACATGGCGTTCTATGCGACGTCCATGCAAGAGGAACTCGCCGGGCCTGGCATCAGCCGCAGCCGCTACGGCGGGTTCTTGATGACCATGCCCCCAGGACGCCTCTACGACGTCTGGAGCGATCCGGACTACTCGACACTCGAACGGGCCCAGGACGTCCTGCTTTTGGCCGCTCTCGACTACGCACTCGAGCCGCGTGTCGTTTACGTGGCCAAGGAGCCTCCGGCACGCTACATGAAGCGGTTCGCGGCCCGGCTTGGCAAACAGATCGTCTACATACCCATCGGAACCCTGCCCAGGGAGAGAGTCCTCAAGCTCCGCCAGTTCCACATCCTCGCCAACAAACTCGTCCGCTCCTACGCGCAAGACTACATTGGAGACTAAGGAGGCCATGGAAAACAATTCGTCCTTCTCCTTCTCTTTCCCCTCTCCCCGGTGAACGGG
>JADHED010000836.1_pt1 | contig 30913 bp, 28 predicted proteins | sample 8952041 | NCBI WGS metagenome assembly JADHED01 (sample SAMN16124423, study PRJNA663239) | bioreactor sludge metagenome | isolation source: sludge (control) | place: India:Bengaluru | collected 2018-09-08
GTAACCGAAGCCGATGCCCAGCCCCGCCAGCACGCCGAACCCCGCCACGAACCCGGGCACGGAGTTGCCGATGAGCCCCGCGGAGAGGCACCCGAGCCCCACGAGGACCCCGCCGATCGTGGACACCCACCGCGGTCCGAAGCGATCCTGCAGGCGGCCGGCGAGGATCGTGGAGAACGCGAACACGAGGCACGCCACGCTGTACGGCAGGGAGGCCTCGGCGTCGCTCCAGCCCCAGTCCTTGCGGATGGCGGACTTCACGACGGACCACGAGTAGAGGATCCCGAGGGCCAGCCCGATGCCCGTGGCCGACAGGGTCACCACCCAGCCGAGATTCCGCCTTGCCGGCGCCGCGTCGCTCATCGCATGCCCCCCCTGCGGGATAGAACGCGACCCCGGCCGAGGCGAGTCCCCGGCCGGGGTCGGAATGCCCTCGGGCCCCGTCTCAGAGCCCGTACATCTCGATGATCTCGTTCTTCTTCTTCCCGAGGATGTTGTACTTCGCGCCGATCTTCTTGAACGCCGCGGCGCCCTTCTCGAGGTGGTGGCGCTCGTGGGCCGCCGAGATCTGCGTCCGGATCCGCGCCTGGGCCTTCGCCACGACGGGGAAGAAGAACCCGACGACGTAGATGCCCTCGTAGAAGAGGTCGCGGGACACGTCCTGCGCCAGCTTCGCGTTGTAGAGCATCACCGGCACGATCGGGCTCTCGCCTTCCTTGATGTCGAGGCCGGCTTCGGTGAGGAGCTGCCGCCAGTACAGCGTGTTGGCCTCGAGCTTGTCCCGGCGCTCGGTCGTCTTCGACAGGATGTCGAGAACGCGGATCGCGCCGAGGACGATCGGCGGGGCCACCGTGTTGCTGAAGAGGTAGGGCCGGGCGCGCTGCCGGCACATCTCCACGATCTCCGCGCGGCCGCTGACGCAGCCGCCGGAGGCGCCGCCGAGCGCCTTGCCCAGCGTCGTGGTGATGATGTCGATCTTCCCGAAGACGCCGCGCATCTCGTGGGTCCCGCGGCCCGTCTTGCCCATGAACCCGCTGGCGTGGGAGTCGTCGAGGAACACGAGCGCGTCGTACTTCTCGGCGAGCGCCACGATCTCGTCGAGCTTCGCCACGTCGCCGTCCATCGAGAACACGCCGTCGGTCACGATGATCCGGAAGCGCTTGTCCTGGTGCTCCTGGAGCTTCTCCTCCAGGTGCGCCATGTCGGAGTGCTTGTAGGTGTCCTGCATCGCCTTGCACAGGCGCATGCCGTCCACGATGGAGGCGTGGACGAGGCGGTCGGCGATCAGCACGTCCTTGTCATTGAAGCAGGCCTCGAAGACGCCGCCGTTCGCGTCGAAGCAGGACGGGAAGAGCAGGGTGTCCTCGGTGCCGAGGAACTTCGTGAGCTTCTCCTCGAGTTCCCGGTGCTTGTCCTGCGTGCCGCAGATGAAGCGCACGGAAGACAGGCCGTAGCCGCGCTGCCCGAGCCCGTCGTGCGCCGCGGACACCACGTCGGGGTGGCTCGACAGGCCGAGGTAGTTGTTGGCGCAGAGGTTGATCACCTTGCGCGGGGGCGAGCCCGGCGGGAACTCCACCTCGATCTCCGCGTCCTGCACGGAGTGGATGTAGCGCTCCTGCTTGAACAGCCCGCCGTCGCGGATGCCCTTGAGTTCGCCCTGGAAGTGGTCCCGGACCTTGGTCGAGAAGGCCATCGTCGATCTCCTTTCGGCGCTACACGTCGCTGCGGAACTTCCTCACGAGCGCGACGATGCTCGTCACCGTGTCGAAGGCCGCCGGCGTCGCCTGCTCGTCCGGGATCTTGATGGTGTACTTCTTCTCGAGGAACCGCTTGAGCGACACCATCGAGAACGAATCCACGATGCCGCCCGAGATGAGCTTCGTGGCGACGTTGACCTCGCGGTCGTCGCCCTCTTCGAGGTACTCGCGCTTCACGTACTCCAGGACCGCCTTGCTCAGATCGTCCATGTGCCTCTCTCCGGAGCGTCGTGCTCCTGTTTAGTCTTCCATGACCGTCGACATGTCGCCCAGGGGCTCCCCGAACTCCTTGGCCCGGAGGATCCGCCGCACGATCTTGCCGGAACGCGTCTTCGGCAGCGACGGCACGAACTCGATCTCCTGGGGCATGGCGAGCGGGGACAGTCTCTTGCGGATGAAGTTCATGATCTCGAGTTCGAGGTCCGTGTTCGGCGAGAAGCCCGGCTTCAGGACCACGAAGGCCTTCACGACCTCCATGTTCACGTGGTCGGGCTTCGCCACCGCGGCGGACTCCGCCACGGCGCCGTGCTCGATCAGCGCGGACTCGATCTCGAACGGCCCGACGAGGTGGCCGCCGGTGTTGATCACGTCGTCGTCGCGCCCGACGAACCAGTAGTAGCCGTCCTTGTCGATGCTGGACCGGTCGCCGCAGAGGTACCACCCGTTGCGGAACTTCGCCTCGTAGGTGACCGGGTTCTTCCAGTAGGCGCGCATCATCGACGGCCAGCCGGGCCGGAGGGCGATGAGCCCCACCTTCCCGGGCGTCGTGATCGGCTCGAAGGTGTTCGGGTCCACGACCGTCGCCGTGATGCCCGGGAACGGCTTCCCCATCGAGCCCGGTTTGATCGGCATGCCGGGGAAGTTCGTGATGACGATGCAGCCGGTCTCGGTCTGCCAGAACGTGTCGTGGAACGGAAGGCCGAAGACCTCCTTGCTCCACAGGACCCCCTCGGCGTTCAGGGGTTCGCCGACGCTGCAGAGGTGCCGCAGGCAGGAGAGGTCGTGCTTCTTCACGATCTCGTTGCCGTCCCGCATCAGGAGGCGGATCGCCGTGGGGGCGCTGTACCACACCGAGATGCGGTGCTTGGCGATGAAGCGGTACCAGGCGTCGCTGTTGAAGCCCGAGTCGAGGACGGCCTGCGTCGTGCCGGTGACCCACGGGCCGATGATCCCGTAGGAGGTGCCCGTGACCCAGCCCGGGTCGGCGTTGCACCAGTAGATGTCGGTCGGCCGCATGTCCAGCACCCACTTCGAGGTCAGGTACTGGGAGACCACCGAGTAGTGGACGTGCTGCGCGCCCTTCGGCTTGCCGGTCGTGCCGGAGGTGTAGTGCAGGATGGACGGCGTCTCCGCCATCGTCGGGTGGACCGTGTACTCGTTGACCGGCGCTTCCTTGTCGAGCTCGAGCGGGTACTCGCCTTCCCGCAGGCCGTCCGCCCCGCCGTCGACGACGAACACGTGGGTCAGCGAGGGCGTGCTGGCCCGCATGCGGCGCACCTTCCCGAGGTGCTTCCGCTGGGTGAAGATCGCCGTGGTCTCGGCGTCGAGCAGCCGGACCTTGAGGGAGTCCTCGCCGAAGGCCGAGAACAGCGGCTGGGCGATGGCCCCGCGCTTCAGGATCCCGAGCAGGCCGATGTACAGCTCCGGCACGCGGTCCATGAACAGGCACACCCGCTGCCCGGCGGCGATGCCGTGCCGCTCGATGAACTTCGCGAACGTATTGGTGAGCACGCGGAGCTGGTCGAAGGTGTAGCGCCGGACGTTGCCCGTCGAGTCTTCCCAGATGAAGGCGAGCTTCTGCGCCTGCCCCATCCGGCAGATGCGATCGGTGCACAGCCAGCCGATGTTGATCGGCCCGTCCTTGCGGATCCCCAGTTCCTTCTCCCCGATCGACCAGTCGAAGTTGGAAAGCCGCTCCTCGTAGGTGACCACACGGTCCATTCGTCTTCCTCCCGTACTGCGATTCGCTCTCAGATCTCCACCACGGCCAGCGCCGCCGCCACGGTCTCCGTCCGGCAGCAGGACAGGTGGAGCGCCTTCACTCGGCGCGCCTCCGCCGTCGAGCGCGTCCGCCCGGAGAGAAGGACCTCGTGTCCCCCCCCTTCCCGCGGCCGCACCTCCATCTCGCGCCACACCGAGAAGTCCGGCGACCGGAGGGCCAGCGCCTTGACCACCGCCTCCTTGGCGGCGAACAGCACCGCATAGCATCCCGCCGGATCCCCCGCCCCTTCGCAGCGCTCGATCTCCGCGGGGAGGAACACCTCCTCCGCGAAGCCGAGGCCGTCGCGGGCGATCTCGCGCCGCATCCGGGCGACCTCCAGGAGGTCGATCCCCACGCCGGCGATCACCGCGATCCACCGCGAAGGAGGCAGGGGAGGCGGCGACCGGCGACGTGCTGGGCGCGTCGGAGCAAGGGAAGTTCTCGTCGGGATGAGCGGCGGCCGGAATTCTATTCGACCCCCGGCACGCCGGGAAGGAAGGGCGAATGGTCGGCGCATCGTCAGGCGGTTTTCCGTTCCGCGCGCGGCTTCTTCGTTCGAACGCCCGCACGGTGGCATTCCCCTGGTCCCGGACTCGCCCCGGGGCCACAATCGGCGCGACCGACAGCCCACGGAGGTTCCCATGGCCGAGATCACCTACGCGACGGTGAAGCACCTCGTGAAGCAGGAGAAAGTGGAGGGGGGGCAGGTCCTCTGCGTGTTCGAGTGCCCGCAGTGCGGGGTCCGGGCCGAGGCGAACGCCCCCATCGAGATGCAGCGGGACGTCCGCTCCGTCGCCGAGAAGACCGTGAAGCGCAGCCTCTTCGGGAGCCTGTCCCGGGGCATCTCCAAAGCCATCGGGGGCGCCGTCGGCGGAGGTCTGGCCGGACAGGTGGCCCGCTCGGTGAGCCACGAGGCCCTCAGCGGCGCCCGCGACAAGGCCTCCTACAGCCGCCCGGAGATCGAGGGCGCGGTGGCCCGCGCGTTCACCTCGGTGCAGGCGAAGTTCACCTTCGACGAGGCCCGGGGCCTGTGGGTCGGCCGCCCCGGGGCCTGATCCGGGCTCGACGCGACACCTCCCGACACGCCCCGCCGAAGCGCGAGATGCCGAGGCCGGCTCGTCTCCTGGCGTCGTCCCGACGCCCCCGGGGCAAGACCTGCGCGGGTCACGGTCTGCCGCACCCCGGACCGGGGCCAGCCCTCGGGGCCCGGCGTCGGTCCGCGAGTGCTCCCCGGGGGATCAGAGGTCGTCGGAAGCGACCTGCTTCGGCGGGACGACGCCGAGCGTGAGGCTGCTCCACTCGTGCGCCTTCCAGAGCCCCTTGTCGTTCCGCTTCAGCGTGACCGGCCGCGCCTGGCTCGCGCCGGCGCAGGCCACGAAGACCTTGTACGTCCCCGAGGCCTTGTCGCCGCTGTAGGGGTTGTCGGAGACGGAGATCGCGAGGCCGCCCTCGGGCAGCGCGTACCCCTTCTCCGGCGAGGTCCCCTCGAAGTAGGAGCGGAGCATGAACGGCTTGCCCCCCACGCGGCCCTTGAGGGAGGACAGCGCGGGCTTCCCGAGCGTCTTGCCCTTGTAGCCGTCGGGGCCGTCCGCGAGGTGGCCGGCGTCGACCGCCACCGTGAGGCACTGGCGTCCGAGAGCCTCGTCCGCGGCGAACGCGTGCAGGGCCACGACCATCGCCGCCGCCCCGCCCTCCGGGGTGCCGGCCACGCCGTCGCGCCACGCCACGAACTCCTCGACCGTGCGAGGCAGCCTCTCGATGCGGATCTGCTGGCTCATGGTGATCCCTCCGTGGCCATTATCGTGGCAGGCGACCGCACGGTTGGCAACAACCGGCAAGGCCGGTATCCTGCGGACATGAACGCCGAGACGAAGCCGAAGGTGCCCTGGCGCTGGCGGCCCTGGAAGGTGGCCCTCGTGGTCTTCGCCGTCGTCCTCGTGGGCGCCGGCGGCCTGCTCGCCCTCTCCGCGGGGGGGCCCGATGCGGCCCCGGGCGCGACCGCCGGCGCGCCGACGCCGGCCGGGCGGAGCCTGCTGCCCGGAGGCTCCCCGGGCACTCCCACGGGGGGCGCGGCAGCACCGGCCCCGGCCGGGGAGTCCCCCTGGTCGCCCGCGCTGCTGCGCGGCGGCGTCTCGTTCTTCGCCGCCTTCGCGGTGGCCTTCGCGCTGCGGTCCGTCGTCCGCCTGGGGCTCGTCTTCGCGGGCCTCTTTGCCGGCGGGCTGTTCCTCCTGGCCCAGGCCGGGTGGGTGGAGGTCCACTGGAACCTCATCGACGACTCGTTCCGCGGCTTCGCCTCCGGCCTCTCGAAGCAGTTCGAGAACTTCACGACCTTCGTGACCGGCAGCCTGCCCTCAGCGGGGCTCGCGGGCCTCGGGTTCTTCACCGGGATCCGCAAGGGCTAGTGTGGTGAGTCAGAAGTCCCGCGTCACACCGAGAGCGCCGCCGCGCCCGGTCCGCAAGGAGCGAGGAGGGCGCGACCTAGGCTGGTCGCAACCGACGAGCGACGCCGCGGGGCGGGATGCGGCGGCCCTCGAATGTAGCGGACTTCTGACTCACCACACTAGGGTCGCCGGGCCACGGCCACCGAGGCGACCGCGAAGAGGGCGGGGCTCAGGGCCGCGGCGCCGACCCACAGCACGTCCGCGTCGAAGATCGCGAGGAGGAAGGTGGCGACGCCGGCCGCCAGCACCGCGGATCCCGTCCGGGGGAAGAGCATGAGGACGAGGCACCCGGCGAGGATCGCGAGGTGGCCGGCCATCGCCACCCACACGCGCACCGGCGGCAGTCCCGCGCCGGACAGGAACCACTCGCCGAGGTGCTCGACGAAGAACGGCCCGAGGAATGCGAGGACCACCACCGCGAGCAGGAGTGACGCCAGCCGGAGGACCGTCACCCCCCACGGAGCCCTCACCGGGTGACGGCCGCGTCGAGCAGGCGGACGAGGCCGGCGTTCACGAACTCCACGATCTCGGGGCTGCTCTGGTTGTAGCGGTAGTGGAACACGAGCGCGCCGAGCAGGCTGTCCTTGCGGAACACGGCCTTGCCCCGGTTGTCGCCGAGCCAGCGGTTCACCGCGCCGAAGGCCGGCGGGTCCTTCGCGAGGGCGCGGTACTTCGCGTTCAGCGCCGTCATCTTCTCGCCGTACGTGGCGAGGAGCGGCGCGAGCCGCGGGACCGCCTCCGCGGGCGGCGGTTTCGGGTCGAGCAGCACCCGGGCCTCGTCCACCGCCGAATCGAAGGTCGAGAGGATCTCCTGCGCCAGCGCTTCTCCGCGTGCCTTGTCGTCCATGGGGCCTCCTTGCACGCATCCTAGGCCGCTGGCGGCCGCGCCGCACGTTCAGTCAGAGGGCGCCGCGGGCCTGCACGATGGACCGGTGGACCGGGACCCGGGCGAGGAGCGACTCCCGGAACTCCTCCGGGGCGCCGGCCCGGACGCCGGACAGTTCGCGCCAGGCCTCCTCGACCTGCGCCCGGTCGCCGTCGAGCTGGAACAGGAGGAGACGCGCCTCGAGGCGCTCGTCGAAGCGCAGGGACGGGGCCAGCGTCTCGAACGTCGACCGGGCGGCGGCCGCGCCCTCCCCGGACAGCGCCGCGAGCCGGCAGGCGGCGAGCACCTGAGCCCCCGGGTAGCCATGCCGCCGGCCCGCCTCGAGCGCCGCCAGGAACGACGCCCGCGCCTCCTCCGTCCGCCCGGCGCGAAGGAGCAGCCGTCCGAGGACGAGGTCCGCCTCCGCGAGACCGACCCGATACCGCGCCGCGCCGAACTCCGCCCGCCCCCGGCGGGCGTACTCGGTCGCCTCCTCCGGGCGGCCCGCCGCCTCCGCCACCACCGCCAGCCCGAGCTCCGCCTGCCCGCGTTCCGCCCCCGCCGCCGTCGCCGTGAGGAGCGCCGAGGCGGACCGCAGCGACGCCTCTCCCCCCTCGAGGTCGCCGAGGCAGGTCCGCAGGCCGCCGAGGTTCAGGAGGGCGATGGCCTCGCCACGGCGGTAGGACGTCTCGCGCGACAGGGCGAGGTGGCGCTCGTACAGCGACAGCGCCTCGCCCAGCCGCCCGGTGTACATCGCCACGTTCCCGAGGTTGCCGGTGGCCCGCGTTTCGGAATCCCGGTCTCCGATCTCCCGGGCCACGGCGAGGAACCGTTCGCAGCACTCCCGGGCCTCCGCGAACCGCCCGGAGAACAAGGCCACGTTGCCGAGGCTGCCCACCGCCGCCGCCTCCGCACGGCGGTCGCCCGTCTCCCGGGCGAGGGCGAGCCACCCGGAGAACTCCTCGCGGGCCTCGGCGAAGAGCCCCTCGGAGAAGGCGATGCCGCCGAGGTAGCCGCGCGCGGTCGCCTCGTGCCGCCGCGACCCCGCCGCCCGCGCGGCCTCGATCGCCTCCCGCAGCAGGGCCCGCGCCTCGGGGGCACGCCCGAGGGCCGCCTCGGCCTGCGCGAGCGCGGCGAGCCCGAAGGACTCTCCGCGCCGATCGCCGGTCTCCCGGGCGATGGCCACGCGCCGCGCGAACCCCGCGTGGGCCTCCTCGGGCCGGTTTCCGGACAGCGCCAGCAGCGCGAGGTTCCCGATGACCACGGCCTCGGACTTGCGGTCGCCGGCGGCGACGGCGAGCGCCTCCGCTTCGCGGAGCGCCGCCGCCGCCTCCGCCTTCCGCCCCACGGCGAGGAGGTGGTGCCCGAGGTTCTGCCTCGCCCGAGCCCGGAGAGCGAGGTCCCCCGTCTCGTCGGCCAGCGCGGCCGCCTCCCGCGCGGCGGCGCCCTGCTCCACCACCCGCCCGAGATGGTCGAGGCACGCCACCTTGTCGAGGAGGCGCCGCGCACGCTCCACGCCGGAGAGCAGGCCGGGAGCCGCCAGCGCCCGCTCGAGGAGGTCGAGGGCCGCCTCATCGCGGAAGGACCGCCCGAGGTGCTCGAGCGCCGCCGGCAGGTGGTGGAGCGCGAGGTCGTGCCGCCGCCCCCGGAACAGGTGCCCCGCCACCTCCAGGGCGATCGCCCCGGCGGGGCCGCCTGCGCTCTCCTCGCGGGCGAGCAGGGCCTGCGCGATGCGCGCGTGGTACTCCTCCCGCAGCGTCTCCGGCATCGCGGCGTAGACGGCCTCGCGCACGGGGTGGTGGTCGAAGGCGAATTGCCGGCCCGCCGCGCGCACGAGGCGCGCCGATCGTTCGAGGCGCGCGAGCCGGCGCAGCGCGGGGATGCGTTCCTGACCCGCCACCGCCGCGACGAGGTCGGGGTCGAAGGTGAAACCGACGCAGGACGCCACGTCGAGGAGCTCCTGCTCCTCCTCCTCCAGACCGGCGAGGCGCGCGCGCACGAGGTCGGTCACCGTGGAGGGGACCTCGATGTCCCGGATGAGCCGGGTGCTGAACACCGTCCCGTCGGGCTTCCGCTCGAGGAGCCGGCCCTCCGCCAGCCCGCGCAGGATCTCGAACACGAAGAACGGGTTGCCGTCGGACTTGGCGCCGATGCGGCCGGCGAGTTCCTCCGCCAGGTGCTCGGAGCGGAAGGCGTCCCGGAGGAGGCCCACGAGGTCCTTCGGGCCGAGGCGCGGCAGCGTGAGGCGCGCGACGTGCGGCAGGCGCTCGAGGCTGCCGAGCCACGCCGCGGGAAGGCCCGGGTGGGCCGTGCCGAGGACGAGGAGACGGTGGCCCGCCGCCCCCATCGCCAGCGCGGCGAACAGCGCCCGGCCGTCTTCCGGGGCGAGGTGCAGGTCGTCGAGGAGCAGCACCACCGGGCGCTCCGCGGCGAGGCCCCGCGCGAGGTGGACGGAGAGCGTCAGCATCGATTCGCGCGTCAGCGGCTCCTGCCCCTCCGGGGCCGGTTCCCCGCGGAGGAAGGCGGCGTAGGACGGCGCAAGGCCCGGCGTCGAGGGCAGCAGGCGTCGCAGCGTGTCCGGGAGGCCCTCCGTGCCGAGACGCTCGAGGACCGCCTCCCGGAAGGGGCCGGAGCCCGTGGCCGCGCCACCCGGCGGGAAAGCGCCCCACAGGAACTCGAAGTCCTCGCCCGCCGCCGCCGCGCGCGCGACGAACTCGTCGACGAGGCGGGTCTTCCCGATCCCGGCTTCCCCCTCCAGGATCACCGCGCGTCCGTCTCCGGACCTCGCGCGGGCGAGGAGGTCCGCGAGCCGGGCGAGTTCCGCCTCGCGGCCGTGGACGCCGGTGTCCCGGGGCACCGCGAGCGGCCGGGGGAGGCGGCGCGTCGCCTCCCGCACGCCTCGCGACCGGTCCCGCCACCAGGGGGACGCCTCCCCGCCGGAGAGCGCCGCGGACAGGGCGTCGGCGGTGCGGAAGCGACCGCCGGGGTCCTTGGCGAGGAGGGTGTGGACGACCTCGTCGAAGTACGGCGAGATCCCCGGAACCAGTTCCCGGAGGCGCCTCGGCTGCCCGCGCAACGCGAAGTCCACGGCCCCCGCGACGCCGGCGGCGGTGCACGGGTGCCGCCCCGCGCAGAGCTCGTAGAGCGTCAGACCCAGCGCGTAGAGGTCCACCCGGCCGTCGACCTCGGCCTCGGAGAGCATCTCCGGGGCGGCGTAGAGGACCGAGCCCACGAAGCCGCTCGTCTCCGAGATGCGGATCGCCTCGTCCACGAGCCTCGCCACCCCGAGGTCCATGACCTTCACGGAGTTGTCGCGCGTGATGAGGACGTTCTCGGGTTTCAGGTCGCGGTGGACGATGCCGGCGCGGTGGATGGCCGCCAGCCCCTTCGCCACCTCGGCGGCGATGTGCCGGGCGAGGTCCTCCGGCACGCGCCCCATCTCCGAGAGGAGGCCGCGGAGGTTCTGGCCCTCGACGTACTCCATGACCAGGAAGTTCACCTGGCGACCGTCGGCCAGCGCCGCGTCCGCGGCGAGGGTGCGCACGACGTTCGGGTGGCGCACGGTCTGCCCCGCCTCCGCCTCGCGCAGGAACCGCCGGAAGCACCCCGGGCGCTCGAGGAGGTGCGGGTGCAGGATCTTCAGCGCGACGGTCTCCCCCTCCGCGAGGCCGGGCACGCGCCCCCCGACGCGGGCGCGGTACACCTTGCCCATGCCGCCGCTGCCGAGTTCCGCCTCGAGGACGAAGTGGCCGATCCGCTCGCCGGTCATGGACCCATCTGACCCGGAGAAGCGTCCGGCTCCAAGCCTCTCGCGGAAACTACTCGGTGACCGTGATCTCCGGAGTGTTCGACACCGCCCGGCCCGCCCAGTACGGCGGATCCGCGGCTGCGCCGCCGGACGGGGCCGTGCGGGCGAACGTCAGCGTGGCCCGCCAGCGGCCGGCGGGCAGGGAGCCGCGGTAGTCCCAGTCATCCCCGGGCTTGCGGTCGGGGATCTCGCGCAGGTACCGGCGGTGCTCCTCGGAGAGGCCGACCGTGGTCTTCCACTCCTCCCCGGCCCGGAGGACGTGGTTCTGCGGCCCCTCGTACTCGATGAACGTCCCCGAACCGCCGAGGAAGGCCGGTCCCCCGTCGACGTTGTCGAACCGCACGTGATAGATCCAGTCCTCGAGGAACCCGTACAGCGTGAAGTCCGACGTGCCCGTGTTCTTCGCCGCGACGGTGACGGTGATCCGGTCCTCCGGACCATAGGTCGCCCGGTCGAAGGCGAGGCCGATGGCCAGGCCGTTGGCCGGCTCCCCCCAGACCCGCTCCGGGGCGTCCGGGACCGTGGGGGGAGGCGCGGGGGTCGCCGGAGGCGGACCGCCGCAGGCGATGGCGAGAAGCAGGGCGAGGGCGGCGGCGATCTTCATGGCGTCCTCCTTGTGCGCGTCCGGCCCTATCTACGTCGCGGCGTCTCCCGCGGTTCCCGATTTCGTCTTCTCCCGCGCCGGATTTCGGGTTCCGTCCCGGGCGAACCCGCGGGGCGAGTCCCCCGACCCGCCGATGCTACCGTCCCGCGGACCGGGACCGTATGCTCTGCCCACCATCGGAGACCCGCCATGCGCCGCACCGCCGCCCTGCTCGTCCTCGTCCTCGCCGTCGCCTGCGGCAAGGCCCCGCCCCCGGCCGCCCCCGGGGCCGGCCGGCCCGTCGGCACGGTCGTCGTCGAACACCCCGCCGGCGTCCGCTTCGCCGCGCCGGCGGCCTGGACCTGCGCGGTGGACGGCCGGGCCCTTCGGGTCACCCCGGGCGGTGGCCGCACGGTCGAGTGCGCGCTGGAGGTCCTCGGGGGGCTCGACCTGCCCGACGCCGCCGGGCCGGAGGCGCAGAAGGCAGTGGACTCGCTGTTCCTCTCCCGCAGCATGTCCTTCGAGCGACCGGACCCGGCGAAGACCGACGCGGGCCGCCCGGCCCTGGCCGAGTACTCCTACCACGTGAGGCTCGACGGGCGCCCGTACCTGCGCGCCCGGGGCATTCTCCGCGTGGAGGCGGGCCGGCCCGCGCTGATCGCCACGATGATCGGTCCCGGGGACCAGATCGACGAACTCACGCCCGAGTTCCGGACGGTGATCGGGGCCGCCTCGTTCAGGGACTGACCGCGGCCGGAGCCCCCGTCACCGCCTCCACGATCCGGCGGGTGCCGTCGCGCGGAAGTCCGGCGCGGCCGGCGCGGGCGGCGTCCGCGAGGCGCCCCGCCTCGAGGAGGGCGAGCATCCACCCCCCCGCCTCGCGCGGGTCGCCCTGGTCAACGGCCGCCCCCGCGGCCAGGACGTGCTCGCGGTTGGCCTCCTCCTGCACCCCGAGCGGCGGAGCGAGCACGAGCGGCAGGCCGAGCGCGGCGTAGAACACGAGCTCGCTGGGCTTGGTCCACAGGACGTCGATCCGCGCGAGCAGGTCGTTGAACGCCCCGTAGAGTGAGGGGAAGTCCGGGGCGAAGAGGACCGCCGCGACGGCCCGTGGGATCCCGGCGGCGTCCCGGGCGGCGGCGAGACCCCGGGCCACGTCCCGGCGCTGCCCGGCGACGATCGTCAGGTGCAGGCGGCCCGTGATCAGCCCCGGACGGAGGGCGAGGAGGGCCTCCCGGGCGATGGCCGTCTGGGCCCCCGCTCCGCCGATGGCGATGGCGACCTCGAGCGCCCGCCCGTCCCGGCGCGCCCCCCCGAGGCGCGCGAGGCGCTCCGAGTACGCCCGCTCTCCCGCGGGCCCGGTCAGCCCCGGCGGCAGGGGGAATCCCGTGACCGCGATCCGCCCGGCCGGCACGCCGTAAGCGCGCAGGCGTTCCGCCGTCCGGGACGCCGGGACGTGGTAGCGGATGCCCGTGCGCGCGGCGTCCGCCGGCGCCCACACGCGGTGGAGATCCACGTCCGTGGCGACGAGGTGCACGCCGGGCGCTCCACGGCGGTCGGCCGCGATCGCCGGCGCGTAGAACGTGGCCAGGAGCGGGGCGCGAGTCGCGCGGAGGCGAGCGCAGAGCCCCGCCCCGAGGCCGTCGCCGGCGAGGCGGTCGAGGGCCCGGGCCGCCCCGTCGGGGCGCGAGAGGTCCCGGCCCCGCGACGCGTCGGGGATGGCGGTCAGCGCGCGAAGCAGGGGAGCGCAGACGACTCGCGTCGCCCGCGCGGCGGCCAGGCGGGAGAGAGCCTCGTAAGCGGCGCGGGCCCGCGCCCACGTCCGGACCTCGCGCGGGGAGGCGAGCGGCGGCGCGTCGATCCGCACGACGCCGGTGCCGATGGCCTCCGCGAGAGCGTGGGCCGCCCGGAGGTGTCCGTAGCCCATGTGGGCGGAGGCGACGATCGGCAGGGGGGCGCTCGGCGACATTTCACTCCGCCTTGATCCACGCTTTGTCCCGGGCGCTTAGAATCGCCTCCATGCTCGACGTCGCGCTGTGCGCCCTCGTGGCGTTCGGCCTTGCCGCCGCGCTCGTCATGCGCCTCTCCCAGCGGTCGATGCTCCTCGACCGGCCCGCCGCCGCGTCCGGCCCCTTGCCGCCCGTGAGCATACTGAAGCCCCTCCGGGGCGCGGACGAAAGCCTCGCCGACAACCTCCGCACGGTGTTCCGCCAGGACTACCCGGAGTTCGAGATCGTCTTCGCGGTCCGGGACGCCGACGACCCCGCCATCGCCGTGGCCCGGACCGTGGCGGACGAGTACCCCGGAGTGCCGTCGCGAGTGGTCGTGGACGGTCGCGTGATCGGCGCGAACCCCAAGGTCAACAACCTCGCGAACGCCCTCGCCCACGCGCGGCACGACATCATCCTCATCAACGACAGCAACGTCGCCGTGCCGCCGTGGCACGTCCGGGAGTTCGCCGCGCGCCTGATGCAGCCGGGCATCGGGCTGGTGTCGAGCCCGATCCGGGGCCGCGGCGGACGGGGCCTCGGCGCGCGGCTCGAGTCCTGGCAGCTCAACACGTTCGTCATGGGCGGGGTGGCCGCGGCCCACCGGCGGCTCCGCCTCCCCTGCGTCGTCGGCAAGTCCATGGGCCTCCGCCGCGCGGACCTCGACCGTCTCGGGGGCTTCGCGCACCTCGCCCGATTCCTCGCCGAGGACCAGGTGAGCGGCGAGGAGGTCCACGGCCTCGGGCTGCGCACGGCGCTCTGCTCGACGCCCGTCGACAACGTCCTCGGACGGCTCGACGTCCGGGAGTTCGCCCGCCGCCACCTGCGGTGGGCCCGCATCCGCCGCCACATCTCCCCCGCCGGCTACGCCGCGGAGATCCTGCTGAACCCGGTGTTCGCAGGCCTCGTGGGGGCGCTCGCCCTCCGCACCCTGCCGGCGCTGGCGGCGGCCGCCGCGGCGCTCCTCGGGATGTCCGTTCTCGGGGCGTGGTCGGAGCGGTCGCTCGGCCTCCGCCGGGGGCTTCTCGCCTACCCGGCGCTGGAGGCCGCGCGGGCCGTAACCACCGGCGTCCTGTGGCCCGTGCCCTTCTTCTCCCGCCACGTCTCCTGGCGCGGCCACCGCTTCCGGATCGGCCGGCGCACGCTGCTCATCCCCGACCCCTCGCGCGCCGCGGCCTGATCGCTTCCCGGCCGGCGTTCCCGGTAGGGTCAGATCCCCGCGGGGCCGCCGAACCCCGCGGCGATCCGCCGGGCGAGCGCCGGCAGCGACGGGTCGCGCGCTCCCATGAGCAGCACCACGTCGCCCGGCCGCGCCTGCTGCCTGAGCCAGCCCACGGCGTCGTCGCGGTCCGTGGCCACGTGGACCGGGAAGCCCGCCTCCCCCACCCGCGCCGCGACGTCCGCCGACGACACGTCCCTCGCCGTCGTGCCCCCGGCGTAGTAGACGGGCAGCAGGAGGAGGCCGTCACCCGGCCGGAGCGCCTCGCGGAACGCCTCCGCCAGCTCCGCCCCGAAGAACCGCAGGGGGGTGAAGCCGTGGGGCTGGTAGACGGCGAAGACCCGCGCCGAGAGGCCCCGGGCGGCGGCGATGGCCGCCGTCACCTTGGCCGGATTGTGGGCGAAGTCGTCCACGACGGTCACGCCGGCGGCGGTCGGGGTGACGGCGAAGCGGCGCGCCACGCCGCGGTACTCGGCCACGGCGGCGGTGACGCGGCCCGGGTCCGCGCCGAGGGCCTCCGCGGCGCAGAGCGCGGCGAGGAGGTTCTCGACGTTGTGGCGGCCGGGAAGGGGGAGGCGGAACTCGCGGCCGCCGCGGCGGACGGCGACCGCCCGCGGCAGGCACTCCACGGCGTCGGGCCGGAACCCCGCGCCTTCCGAGGTGCCGAAGCGCGCGCCGGGAACCTCCGCCAGGCGGGGGTCGTCGGCGTTCACGAAGGCCCTCCGCGACCGTGCGGCGAACTCCCGGAACAGCCCCACCGTCTCCGCCACCGGCTTGTGGTCCTTCGACACGTTCAGGATCACGCAGGTGTCCGGCGGATACCGCACGAGCGAGCCGTCGCTCTCGTCGGCCTCCACGACGAGCAGATCGGAGGCCCCGAGGAAGGCGTTGCCGATGAGCCCGCGCTCCTCCAGGCGGATGAGATTCGCCCCGGAGAGGAGTCCCGGCGAGAGGCCGGCACGGGTGAGGATCTCGAACAGGAGCGCCGTGACCGTGGACTTCCCGCTGGTGCCGGCGACGGCCACCGTTCGGCGGCTCGCCACGATGGCGGCGAGCAGGTCGGAGCGATGGACGACCGGGACGCCGAGGCGGCGCGCGGCGGCGAGGTCCGCGTTGTCGCCCTCGATGGCCGTCGAGGCGCAGACGAACCGGGTGCGGCCGGTCACGCCGGACCCGTCCTGGGGGAGGATGGAGACCTCGAGGGCCTTGAGACGGTCCCGCAGGGCGGCCACATCCTCGTGCTCGAACAGCCGATCGGAGCCCGACACTTCGGCCCCGGTGAACCGGAGGTACTGGGCCAGCGCGCTCATGCCGCTGCCGAAGACGCCGACGAAGTGCACGCGGTCGGCGGGGATGCCCGTGACGGAGAGGTCCACGGGTCCGATGACTAACCGGAGGCGGGCGGGCGGCGAAGGATCCTCGGAGGGCGCCCACCCCTCAGCGCGGCAGGGGGGGGCCGGGCCGGCGGTCCGCGGAGGGGGTGCCGGGCCGGGGCGGGCCGGTCACCGCGACGAGCAGGCTGCCGTCGGCGAGGCGGACGACGCCCGGGTCCGCTCCCTCGATCACCGGGCCCGGGGAGGCCTCCCGCCAGGAGTTCCCGTCCGGGCTCTCCGCCGCGAATACCCCGCCCCGACCGGGCCGCGGGCGGTCCCGGGTGCCGAGGAAGAGGATCCGCCGGTCGTCGCTCAGCGCATTCCCGAGCCACCGCAGGCCGTCGAGCCGCAGGTCCGCGAGCGGGCGGAAGGAGAGCCCGTCCTCGCTGACGGCGTGCCAGGCGCGACCCGCCCCGTCGGGTCCGCTGTCGGGGACGATGAGGTGGAACCGGCCGCGGTGCAGCACCACCGCGCAGTCGATCGCCGGCCGTCCCTCCACGGCGAAGCGCGCCCCCCGCTCGTACTCGTAGCGGAGGCCGTCCCTGCCGATGGCGGAGCCGATGACGGGCGCCGTCCCCGCCGATGGCCGGGCATCGTGGGCGGTGAAGTAGAGACGCACGCGGCCGTCCGGCAGCGGAACCAGCGTGGGATCGAACGGGAAGCGCATGCCCTCGGGCAGGCCGTCCACGCGGATGGCGACAGGCGCGGTGAACGTCCGGCCCTCGTCCGAGGAGAACCGGATGGCCACCCGGTCGAAGTCCGCTCCCCCACCCTCCGGGAACCACTGGTGGGCGGCGGCGATCCGTCCGTCGGAGAGCCGGCAGAGCGTGGGGACGCCCGAGCGCGGGAAGGTCGCGACTGCGACCGGCGGTCCCTCCGGCGGAACGCGCCAGAGGAGTACGTCGTGGTCCCACGGACCGGGAGCGCCGGGCGGGGGGCCGCGCGCCGGGCCGCGGCCGGGGCCGCCGGTCGGGCGGAACTCGCGCTTCAGGTACATCCGGTGGCCATCCCCCCACCGGATCACGAAGGGGTCGGTCAGCTGTTCGTCCTTCGCGGCCGCGATGCGGACCCCCTCCTCCATCGTCAGGGTCAACCCGTCGTCGGAGAGGAAGCTGCGGACGGCGTTTCCCGCCGGCACGCGCTGCTCGAAGGCGTACAGCCGCAGACGCCCGCCGGGGAGCGGGACCGGCGCCGTCGTGCCGTACCCCGCGGGCTCCAGGTCCCGCCGGTACTCGAACCGCCGGCCGTCGGCCGAACTGGCGATCTCCGTGCGGCCGCGGCCGAACACGTAGAGGAACCACTGCCCGCGGAACAGGAAGGCGTCGGGGTCCACGAGGCCGGGGGAGGAGTACACCGCCCCTTCGTCCCGGAAACGCACCCCGTCCGTGGAGGTGGCGAGGCGGATCGCATGGTCGCCTTCCTGCCCCGCCGGGTCGCCCTCCCCGTCGGAGGCGAGGTAGTACAGGCGGAACCGCCCGGGTCCCTCGCGCACGACGCAGGGATCCACGGCCTTGCGGGTCGGCAGCCCCTCGATGGCGAAGGGCAGTCTCGAGAAGGCGAGGCCGTCCCTCGACTCCGCGACGCCGACGGATTCCGGCCGGCCGGGTCCGCGGTCCGCGTCCACGAAGTACAGGAGCACGCGGTCTCCGTCGGCGACGGCGCAGGGCACCGAGGCGTGGACGAGGCGGACCCCCTCTTCGCGCGTGAAGGCCAGTCCATCCTCGCTCCAGGCGCTGACGACCTCGTGGACGTACGGCCCGCCCGCCGGCGGCCCGGCGGGGGACGGACCCTCCGGCTCCACCCCCCGCGGCCGGGGCGGCTGCGGGGCGGCGAGTGCGGTCGTCACGAGGACCAGCGCGACGAGTGCCGTTCGCATGGCGGAGAATCTACTCCCCGCCGCTGGTCCTTGGTAGCCGGCTCCCGGCCGGGGCTGCTACTCTCTCCACATGCACCGATGGACCGTCGTGCTCGCCGTCCTGCTCGCCGCCTGCGCCGGCCCCGACCGGGGGGTGCCGGAAGACGCCTCGGCGCTCCTCGCGCCGGGCATCCGCGCGATCCCCGGGTTCGTCTCCGCCGCCGAGGCATACTTCTCCCCCGACGGCTCCCGCGTGATCTGCAACGGGAATCTCGAGGAGGGCGAGCCCCACCACACCTTCACGATCGGTGTGGACGGGAGCCGCCCCGTCCGCGTCAACGACCGCGGCGAGGACGCCTGCTCCTTCTTCACCCCGGACGGCAAGGGCATCCTCTACTCCTCCACGCGCGACCACCCGGAGATGCCGGCGGGATCGTGGCACGACGCGAACGACTACCCCCAGGGCTCGGAGGTGTATGCCTGCGACCTCGACGGCGGGAACCTGCGGCGCCTGACGGACAACCGGTGGTACGACGCCGAGATCTCCGCCTCCCCCGACGGCGAGTGGTACCTCTTCGCGCGGCAGGAGGAAGGCCTGCTCGATCTCTGGCGCATGCGGGCCGACGGCACGGAGGAGCAGAAAGTCACCAGCACGCCGGAGTGGCAGGAGGGCGGAGCGTTCTACCTCCCCGACGGGGAGACGATCCTCTACCGCGCGTGGCGCCTGGAAGACCAGAATCGGCAGCCGAAGCCCATGGCGCTCTTCACCGTGAAGCACGACGGCACGGAGATGACCCAGCTCACGGATTACGGCTCCACGAACTGGTCCCCCTACCCGGCCCCGGACGGGGTGCACTGCGTGTTCTCCAAGGTCTACCCGGGAGAGAAGGGCCGGCCGAACTTCGAGATCGTGTGGCTCGACATGGAGACGGGGCACCAGACCCGCCTCACGAACGACCCGGCCTTCGACGGGTTCCCCACCCTGTCATCCGACGGGCGCACGCTCCTGTTCTCCTCGAGCCGGGCCTCCCCGCCCGGGTCGCGCGCGCTGAACCTCTTCGTCATGGACCTCGGGCCGCTCCTCGACGGGGAGTGAGCGCCGGAAGTTCCTGCTTGGCGGCCCCCGGGAGCCGTGCTAGGTTCCCCCGGGTGAGCCGATGACGACGCCGCATCCCGTCTCCTTGGCGCCGGCGCAGCAGATCGTCCTCGGCATCCCCCTCTGGACCGTCCATCTCGTCCTGCTCCTCGCCGGACTGGCCTCGTTCGCGCTCATCCTCCGCCGGCGGATCGCGGGCCTGCGCGCGGGAGCCCCCGACCCGCGCCTCGACCGTATCGGAGAGCGCCTGCGCCGCGCGCTCGTCGTGGGTGTGCTGCAATCCCGCCAGCCCCGCTACCCCGTCGCGGGCGTCCTGCACATCCTCATCTTCGCGGGCTTCGTCGTGCTGTCGGTCCGATCCCTCGCCCTGCTCGCGGAGGGCTTCGCCGCGGGGGCAACCGAGCTTCCGGGCGCGGTCTACGGCACCGTCAAGGACTGGACCGCGCTCGTCGTGCTCCTCTGCTGCGCCGTGGCGGCCGGCCGGCGACGGTTCTGCCGCCCCGCGCGCTACCACGACCGGCACGCCCGGACACCGCACGGGGCCGAGGCCTACCTGATACTCGGTCTCATCTCCCTCCTCATGCTCGCCGACGCGGCCTACGAGGGCGCGGCCCCTCTCCACCCGGGGGCCGGCCGCCCGCTGGCCTCGGCCGCGGCGGCGCTGCTCGCGCCGCTGCCGGGCGCGGCGCTCGGCGCCGTCCGCGTCGCGGCGTTCTTCCTCCACAACGCCGCGCTGCTGTTCTTCCTGTGCTATCTGCCCGTCTCGAAGCACTTCCACGTGCTGACGGCGATCCCCAACGTGTTCCTCGGGAAGCTGCCGCCGGCGGGGCGGGTAAAGCCGGCCCGGCACGGCGTGACGGACCTCGACTCGCTGCCCCGGATCGGCGCGGGCCGGCTCTCCGACTTCACGTGGAAGCACCTCCTCGACTTCTACTCCTGCACCGACTGCGGGCGATGCTCCGACCACTGCCCCGCCTACGCCACGGGCACCGCGCTCTCGCCGCGCATGATCAGCGTGAAGTGCCGCGACCTCGCCTACTCCGCCCGCCCCGCCCTGCGGGCACCCCGGGGCGACGCGGACCCCCCGCTCTTCCCGGACACGATCTCCGGGGACGAGGTCTGGGCCTGCACCACGTGCGGGGCCTGCGAGGAGGCCTGCCCCGTCCTCATCGAGTACGTGGACAAGATCGTGGACCTCCGCCGCCACCTCGTGGAGGAGGGCGCCGTCCCCGCCACCGTGCAGAAGGCGCTCGCCGAGATCGAGAAGCGCGGCAACCCCTACGGGAAGGCGCCGCGGTCGCGCGGGGACTGGATCCGCACGCCCGCGGGGGCCGCGCCGGGGCTGCGCGTCGTGAAGGAGGGCGAGGCAGCGGACCTCCTCCTCTTCGCCGACTCCGCGCTGTCCTACGACCCGCGGATCGCGGAGGTCGGCCGGGCGTTCGGCACCATCCTCGCCGCCGCCGGGTTCTCCGCGGGCATTCTGGGACCGGACGAGACGGATTCCGGGCACGAGGCGCGGCGGTTCGGCGAGGAGGGGCTGTTCGAGGCGCTGCGGGACGCCAACCGCGAGGCCCTCGAGGCGCGACAGGTCGGGCGGATCGTGACGGCGGACCCGCACGCGATGAACGCCCTGCGCCACGACTACGGCCTCGCCGTGCCGGTCCGGCACCACTCGGAGGTCCTCGCGGACCTCCTCGCCGCCGGGCGCCTCCCGCTGGCGCCCTCGATTGACCGGCGCGTCCACGTGTTCCACGACCCGTGCTACCTCGGGCGGATGAGCGGCGTCTACGACGCGCCGCGCCGGGTGCTCGCGGCGCTCGGCCTCGCGACGGCCGAGATGCGCCGCGCGAAGAACCGTTCCTTCTGCTGCGGAGGCGGCTCGCTGTACCTCTTCCACGAGGTCGAGGCGGAACGGCGCATGGGCGAGGTCCGCCTCGGGATGGCCGAGGAGGCGGGCGCGCAGGTGCTCGTCACCGCCTGCCCGTTCTGCCTCATCCACCTCACGGACGCCGTCAAGACGTCGGGCCGCGAAGGGAAGATCGAGGTGCTCGACCTGGCGGAGGTGGCGGCGCGGTCGCTGGCGCCGGCCGCCCGCCCCGCGCCCTGATCCGGAGGGACCATGGAGATCGTCGTCTGCGTGAAGCGCGTGCCCGACGTGGCGGAGGCGGACCTCGCCATCGACCGCACGGGCCGCGGGGTCGTGGAGACCGACCTCGTGTTCGGCACCAACGAGTGGGACGACTTCGCCGTGGAGGAGGCGCTGCGGCAGAGGGAGGCGCACGGCGGCCGCGTCCGGGTCGTCACGCTCGGCGACGATGCGGCGGAGGACGTGCTGCGGCGAGCCCTCGCCATGGGTGCCGACGAGGCGGTGCACCTCGGCGACCCGGCGTTCGCGGGGGGCGACGCCTACGCCACGGCGGCGGCGCTGGCCCGCGAGATCGCCTCGCGGCCCTGCGACCTCGTGCTGACCGGGGCGGTGGCCGGCGACACGGGAGCGGGGCAGGTCGGCGGGATGATCGCGGCGCTGCTCGGCGTGCCGCAGGTAGCGCTCGTCACGGGACTCACGGTGACGGGCGGGAAGGCGCTCGTGCGGCACGAGGTCGAGGGCGGCGTCGAGCGGGAGGTCGAGGTGGACCTGCCCGCCGTCCTGACGGTCCAGACGGGCCTCAACGAGCCGCGGTACGTCTCGATCCGGGGCATCCGCAAGGTGGCGGGCGTCGCGATCCCGAAGAAGTCCGCCGCGGACCTCGGGCTCGCGGCGGCGAAGGCCGGCGAGGCGGGGTCGCGGGTGAGGCTCTCGGCGATGTTCCTACCGCCGGCCGGGACGGGGGCGGAGATGCTCACGGGCAGCCCGGAGGAGATGGCGGACGCGCTCGCGGCGCGGCTCAGGCAGCGGGGAGGGCTGTGACCATGGCGAAGGCGCTCGTGCTTGTCCCGCTGTCCCGCGGCGCCGTGGACGACGCCGCGTGGGAGCTCGCCTCCGCCGCGCGGGCCGCCGCGGGCGCGGACGCGTCCGTAGTCGCGGTGCTCCTCGGCCAGGGCGTCGCCGGCCCCGCCGAGGCGGCGGCGCGGCGGTTCGACGAGGTCCTCGTCCTCGACGACCCGCGGTTCGCGGCGCCGGACGGGGAGGCCCACGGCGCCGTCCTGGCGGCGCTCGCGGCGCGGGAGAAGCCGGCGGCGGTCGTCCTTCTCGCGGACAACCATGCGATGGACCTGGCCCCCGCCCTCTCCGTGCGTCTCGGCGCCCCGCTGCTGACGGACGCGCTGGAGATCGCCGCGGGGCCGGACGGGGTGTCGGCGGTGCGCGCCGTGTACGGGGGCAAGGTTCGGGCGCGGTACGTCGCGGCGCCCTCCCCCGCCGGCGTCGTGATCACGGTGCGTCCGGGCGCCTTCCCCGCCGCGCCGGAGCGCGGGGCGGCCGGCCCCGTGCGGTCCGAGGCGCCGCCCGCGGGACTCCCCGCGAAGCGGCGGTTCGTGCGGACGGTACCCCGCGACCCCGGCGAGGTGGACATCACGCAGGCCGAGCGGCTGGTGGCGGTGGGACGGGGCCTCGGGGACCCGGAGAACCTCGCCGCCGTGCAGGAGCTCGCCGGGGCCCTCGGCGCGGAGGTCGCCTGCTCGCGGCCCGTGGTGGACAAGCGCTGGCTGCCGAAGAGCCGGCAGGTCGGCACGTCCGGTGCGTCGGTGAAGCCGAAGGTCTACCTCGCGCTCGGCATCAGCGGCTCGTTCCAGCACCTCGGGGGCCTGAAGGGACGACCGTTCCTCGCCGCGGTGAACAAGGACCCCCGCGCCCCGATCTTCGGCGTGGCCGACGTCGGCGTGGTCGCCGACCTCGTGGAGTTCGTCCCCCTCCTCACCGCCCGCCTCCGCCCCACCCGCTGAGAATACCGAGGCGGGGTCATTCTCCTCAAGTCGAGTAGCGCAGAGTGACCTGGCACCGATGAGTCGGTGAGCCAATGGGGGGCGGCTACTTCGGAACGGACTTGTCGGGGACCACGTCGCGGAGGGCCTTGGCGAGCGCGGTGTCCTTGATCGCCTCGCCCTCGAGCGCCTTGGCCACGCTGCCGTCGGGCTTCAGCACAACCACGGCCGGCGTCTTCTTCAGGCGGTAGGAGGCGAAGAGGGCCTCGTGGGCCGTGCGCTCGAGCTTCACCGCCACGGCCTGCGCCCCGAAACGCCGGACCAGGGGGTGGAAGAACACCTCCTGCTGCACCCGCCGGGCCTCCGCGTCCTCCGTGTCGGCGGCGGTGTAGAACCACAGGAGCCCCCCGGTCTTCCGCTGCGCCATGACGGGCTTCGCCGCCTCGGGGTCGGCGGTCCACTGAAACGACATGTCGTCGCCGGGGACGTACCAGCCATCCATGACGCGGATCCACCACAGGCAGTAGGGAAGGAGCCCGCGCGGCATGGCGTGCCCCACGCCGGGCTCGATCCGGACCTCCACCGACCGGACCTTGTCGGCGAGAAGATCCACGGTCTTCTCCGCGGCGTCCTTGTTGCCATCCTCGGACCCGGCGAGCGCGAGCGCCCCGAACGTCGTCCTCGCGCGCTTCGGGACCTTCCCTCCGTTGTAACCGGCGGCGATCCACACCCCGCTGGCGAAGGGCAGCTTCTCGTCGAACACGAGCGACGCGAGGTTCCAGCCGCCGTTGCTGAACCCGACGCCGTGGAGCCGCCCCTCCCCGATCGAGAGCGCCGGCATGAGGTGGCGGACGATCTCCTTCACCTTCTCCACCTCCCCCGCGTCCCACCCCTGACCCGTGGACTTCGGCGCGCACACGACGAACCCCTCCTTCGAGAGCGGCTCGAAGGTCTGCGCCATGCTCTTCTCCTCCCCGCCGAGGCCGTGCAGGACGACGAGGAGGGCGTACGTCTTCGCCGGGTCGAAGTCCGCGGGGACGACGAGCTGGAACCGGAGCCCCGCGAACTCCTGCGACGAAGAGCCCTTCGGGTAGGCCGGCGCCCCCTGCCCCCGCGCCGGGAGACCCGCGAGGAGCAGGGCGAGGAAGAGGAACGCGGCGATTCGGCGCATGGCGGCCTCCGGGGATGAACGAGAATCTCCCCCGGAGGGCCCCATGAAGGAAATCCTCGTCGAGGGCTTCACCGTCCGGCTCGACTTCGCGCCGGCGGTCGTGCGGATCAACGTGCCGGAGGACCGCGGCGACTTCCCGGAGGGCGACCGGAGTCCGCGCGAGGCGCCGCTCTCGCCCACGCTCGAGGGCCTCACCGGCGGCGGCATGCTCTCCGCCGCCGTCCTCGCCGCCAAGGCGAAGGCGCTCGACGACCGGCTCCTCGCCGCGGCGGAGATCGGCGCCGAGGAGGGCCTCGGGCGGTTCCCGGCCAAGGCCCGGCTCCTCGCGGAGGTCGCCGAGGCCCTCGCCGGCGCGCCGCCCTCCGCCGCCGCGGAGGTGCTTCTCGCCGCGGGCGTCCTCGGCCGTGGCGGGTCCTTCTCCGTGCCGGCGAGCCTCCGCACCGCGGTCGAGGGCCGCATCGCGGCGTTCCTCGCCGACCGCCTCCGCAGCCAGCCCATCGGCTTCTATGGCCGCGACGCCCGTCTCGCCCGCATCTTCCGGCAGGACCGGATGCTCCAGACGCCGCTCGAGGGGAAGGCCGGCATCGAGGCGCTCGCGCGGGCCGTCGCCGCGCGTGAATCGACCCGCGCGGCCTACGCCGCCACGCTCGCCCTCGCCGAGCGCCTGACGAACCCCTTCGTCCGCCCCGACCTCCGGCCTCTCGTGGCCGACGTCCTCGCCGGGCGGCTCGACGCCCCCGACCGCGGCGTCTCGTTCCTGCCGCCGTCGCGCGCGCCGGAGACGGACCTCGCGACCCGGCTGTTCGGCGGCCGCCCCATCCCCGAGGGCTTCGACCTGGCCGCGGAGGTGGCCGCCCGCGTGGCCGACGGCCGCCTCTCGCTCGCTCCGGAGGCGTCCTCCGGCTGGTACGCGCACGTCCTTCACTCCCTTTCGCCGCTGTTCGCCCCGGACCGGACCCCGGAGGCGGCCCGGCTCTCGCTCGACCCCGCCTACCGGAGGATGCTCCTCGACCTCGGCCGCGGGATCCTGGCCCTGGCGCGGGAGACGCACATCAAGCAGCTCGAGCTGCCCGCGGAGGGCTGCGCCCCCCGCTCCCGGGTCCTCAGGCTCTCCCCCGGCCTCCGCCTCGAGCCGCTGGCCGCCCACTACTCCCGGCGCGCGGAGTCGTACGCCTTCGTGCGTGGCGTCCTCGAGGAGGCGTTCGGCCCCGAGGGCCTTTCCGCCCTCGGCGCGGACCCCGCGGAAGGCGAGCGCCTGTTCGCCGGCGCGGCGTCCGCGGTGCGCGCGGACCTCGACCTGCCGGGGGCGACGGCCGGCGAGGAGGCCTTCCGGCGCGTCGCCGCCGGGGCCGCGGCGGACCCCGACGTCGCCGGCGACCAGCGGATGATGGTACCCGTCTTCTTCGACCTCGCCCGGGGCAAGGTGAAGGCGTGGGCGCTCCTCGGCTGGACGTCGCGGCCGGTCAGCGTGGGCTACGCGAAGCCGCCGAAGGTCATCGAGGTGCGCGGTCCGGACGGCCGGCCCGCCCGCGACGCCCTCGTGCAGTTCGAATCGGAGTCCCACCGCCTCCCCTACCCCGTCACCGCCGAGGTCTACGTCAGCGAGATCCTCGACCGCGACGCCTTCCGCTCCCACTGCGACCGGTGGGAGACGCAGGGGGAGATACTCGCGCACCTGAGGTAAATCGGGCCTGCGCGGTTGCCGGGCGGGCCGGGCGCGGCGATAATCGCAGCGTCCGCCGGACCGGGAGGTGCGCCAATGGACTTCGAACTCACCAAGGCCCAGAAGGACATCCAGAACGCCGCGCGCGAGTTCGCGAAGGGGGAGTTCAAGAAGGAGCTCGTCCTCGAGCTCGAGGAGAAGCACGAGTTCCCGTTCGACATCTGGCGGAAGGCCTGCGACCTCGGCTTCATCGGCATCCACTTCCCGGACCGTTACGGCGGACAGGGGTACGGCGTCATCGAGAACGTCCTCGTCGTGGAGGAGTTCTGCCGCCAGGACTCGAGCGTCGGCGCCGCGCTCATGCTCGCGGACTTCGCGTCCGAGAACGTCCTGCGCTTCGGGTCCGAGGAGCAGAAGGCCCGCTACCTCCCGGCGGTGGCCGAGGGGAAGATGATCTCCGCCGGCGCCATCACCGAGCCCGACCACGGCAGCGACATCGTGTCCATGAACACGACCGCCGTGAAGGACGGCGAAACGTGGGTGGTCAACGGCGTCAAGACGTTCATCACGAACGGCGGCATCGCCGACTTCTACGTCGTCATCTGCCAGACGGATCCCGCCGCGGCCCACAAGGGGCAGAGCATGATCATCGTGGAGAAGGGGGCCCCGGGGCTCGAGACGGCGGACGTGGGGCGGAAGATGGGCATCCGGCTCTGCCCCACCGCGGAGGTCTCCTTCAAGAACGTCCGCGTGCCGGCCGGGAACCTCCTCGGCCGGGAGGGCCGCGGCTTCTACCAGATCCTCGAGTTCTTCGACGAAAGCCGCGTGGAGACCGCCGCGCAGGCCCTCGGCACCGCGCAGGGCGCCTTCGACCGGGCGCTGGCCTACGTGAAGAGCCGCGAGCAGTTCGGCCAGAAGATCGCCGCCTTCCAGGTCACGCAGCACAAGGTCGCGGACATGGCGACCAAGATCGAGCTCGCCCGGCTCCTCACCTACAAGGCGGCGTGGAACTTCGACCAGGGGCGGATCGACCCGAAACTCACGTCCATGGCCAAGTTCTACGCGGCGCGGGTGGCGGTGGAGGTGGCCGACGAGGCGATCCAGATGCTCGGCGGCTACGGCTACATCACGGAGTTCGAGGTCGAGCGCTTCTACCGCGACGCCCGGATCACGGAGATCTACGAGGGCACGCGCGAGATCCAGAAGAACACGATCGCCTCCGCCATCATCGGCAAGCTGAAGTAGACGCCCGCACCCAGCGCGTCGTCGCGGTCGCAGCGCACGCACGGCAGATCCTCACCGCCGACCGGAGACCGGAGCCGGACAGACTCTGGCCCGGGAGCGCTCGAAACCCGTCCGGCCCCGGCCTGCGCGGCGCGGGCGTGCGGCCCGGGCCGGGAACGGCGCGGCGTTCGCCCTCCCCCGACGCTCGTCGCGCCGCCGTGGTCGGGTGGGTGTCGGCGGAGAGGGGGGAAGGAGGTCGCGTCGGCAGAGGGCCTCCGCAAGACCGCGTCGGGTCTTGCTGACCCGGGACGATCGACACCTCCTCGCGGGTGCGCGTGACGGAGCAGAATCCGCCCCGCGTCAAGAGCGGCGGAACCGGCGAGCCGGGACCCAGCCGGCACACAGCTTGCCGGCACCGAGCAGTCGCACCCGGAACCGTCTCTGCGCCATCCTCCGCGGACCGGATCTTGACAGCCCGAATATTTCGGTAATACTAGAAATATGAGCGACCGCACGGAACGCTACGCCGACATGTTCTCGGCGCTGGGCAACGAGGCCCGGCTGCGGATCATGCGGCTCCTGCTGTCGGCGCATCCCGCCGGCATGGTGGTGGGCGACTTGCAGGCCGAACTGGGAATCCCCAACTCGACCCTCTCCCACCACCTCGAGAAACTTCGGCATGAAGGCCTGGTGAACACGCGGCGCGACGGCACCTTTCTCTGGTACTCGGCCGGCACCGGTTCTCTCCGGGAACTCCTCTCGTTCCTCTACGCCGAATGCTGCACGCGCAGCACGGCGGTGAAGCCGGAGTCGGTGGTCAGGATCAAGAGCCAGGAGTAAGACGATGACGGAGAAGACCAACATCAGGGACATGGTCAGGGAACACTACGGTCAGGCGGCGCTCCGCGTGCTCGCGGGCACGAGCGGCCGCTGCTGCTCGACCCAGTCCGACCCGATCGATCCGATCACATCCGGGCTGTACGACGAGCAGCAGAAGGCCGGCGTGCCGACCGAGGCGATACTCGCCTCGCTCGGCTGCGGCAACCCCACCGCGCTGGCGGCGCTGCACCCCGGCGAGGTCGTGCTCGATCTCGGCTCGGGCGGCGGGATCGATGTGTTCCTCTCGGCGAAACGCGTCGGACCTTCGGGGAAAGCCTACGGCCTCGACATGACCGACGAAATGCTCAGACTGGCCCGCGAGAACCAGAAGCGGGCCGGGATCGGGAACGTGGAGTTCCTCAAGGGCGAGATCGAGAACATCCCGCTGCCGGACAACTCGGTGGATGTGATCATCTCGAACTGCGTCATCAACCTGTCCGCCGACAAGGACCGCGTCTTCGCCGAGGCCTTCCGCGTGCTCAAGCCCGGCGGGCGCCTGGCGGTCTCCGATGTCGTCACACGCGGCGACATCCCCTCCGAGGTGCGGCGCAACGTGGAGCTCTGGGCCGGCTGCCTGGCCGGGGCTCTCGATGCCGGCGACTACCGGGCGAAGCTCGAACGCGCCGGTTTCACCAGGGTCGAACTCGAAACGACGCGCGTGTATCGGCTCGATGAGGCGCGCGAGTTCCTCGCCGCCGACGGGTCCGATGCCGACCGCCTGGCACCGCTGGTGGACGGCCGCTTCACGAGCGAGTTCATCCGCGCCACCAAGCCGGGAGCCTGACACGACTGCCGGTCGGGTGACCCTCTTCGACGAGAGCACTGCCCGGGGGCTGGGTGGGCAGGAGCGGGTCCGCCTTCCCCCGGCGCGGCTGGGCGGTCGAGGTGGCCGACGAGGCGAACCGGATGCTCGGCGGCCAGGGCTGCACCGCGGAGTTCGAGGTCGAGCGCTTCCAGCGCGACGCCCGGAGCACGGAGATCTGCGAGGGGACCAGCGAGATCCAGGAGAACACGATCGCCTTCGCCACCATCGGCGGGGACGATCGTCTCTGAGGAGATCCTCCGGTGAGGCCCTCGTCACGGCGCATCGGTCGGGCGGATGTTCGCGGGGAGGGGGGTCCGGGGGAGGTTGGGACGGCGGAGGGCATCATCAAGATCGCGGCAAATTCCCCCTATCCCTCACCCGACCGGCCGCAGACCCTGCAGGAGCCGTGTGAGGGCGAACCGATACACCTGGAACAGGGTGCTTCAGACTGGGCGGAGCGATGGGTCCTCCGGAGATGGCCGAGTTGGACGAGAGGCGGATCACTGATGAGGCACGCCGTCTCGCGGCGGACCTGTTCGCTCGGTTCCCCGAACTCCGTCCGCACGCCGCGATGGAGCGTCAACAAGGCCTCGACACCTGGACACTGGTGGTGACCGTTCCCGCGCCGAGCGGTGCCCCTCGCAGCGAGCTAGTCATCCGGGCTGATGGAGGCGATGACCCGAGCGTGGCGTTCGGTGGTTGGCACACGCACGAGATTGTGTGGGGCGCGGGGACCGAGGACCGAACTGAGCGAGAGGCTCTGCTCGACCTGATCGCGGGGATTCTAGCGGACCGATTCGTGATCTCTGAGGACATCGGAGGTGTCGGAGACGGGAGCACCACGATTCTCGACCTGTCGGCGCAAGACGCCCTCCTCGCGGAGCATACGGACAAGTACTCTCCGGGGCGAGTGCGCTTGCGCTCGTGGAGCGGGAGACTCGACCGTGAGGTCGGCCTCGCGAACCTGGACTGCGACGAGCCAGCCTGACCCAGGTCGGACGCCAGGACACCAAGGCGAGACGACTCGGACTTCGAGGAGCGGGAGGACCGCCTCGTCGTGCTGTTCGACCGGCAGGGGCGGGTCGAGAGCTCCGGTCTAGTGTGGTGAGTCAGAAGTCCGCTACATTCGAGGGCCGCCGCATCCCGCCCCGCGGCGTCGCTCGTCGGTTGCGACCAGCCTAGGTCGCGCCCTCCTCGCTCCTTGCGAACGATCGTCTCTGAGGAGATCCTCCGGCGCGATCGCTGCCCCGGCAGCGCTCGGAACCCGTCCGGCCCCGGCCTCCGCGGCTCGTGAAGGCGGCGCGGGCCGGGAGCGGGGGCGGCGTTCACCCTCCGAAGCCCTCGTCACGGCACATCGGTCGAGCGGGTGTTCGCGGGGAGAGGGTTCGGGAGGTGAGTCCGGGCGGTGGAGGGTATGCTCGAGGCCGCATCAGGTTCGCCGACCCCGACGACGCCGAGGCGGAAGTGGCGACGCCGAAGGGCTCGGGACTTGTCCTGTCAGGAGAAGAGCGATGCTCGGACGGACGGCGGTCACGGATCTCACGGACTGCGAACTGACCCTCCTCGATGCGTTCGTGTGGAATGACATGTGCCTGGGATCTCTGCTGGCCGAGAACTACGGCCTCCACCTCAACCTGCCGCGCAGCCATGAGTTCACCCGCGACGAGGTCCTCGCCGCGGCCTATCGACTTGAGCGCGATCGGCGTCATCTGGTGTGCATCGAGGACAGTCAGAATGAGCTTGATCGTTACTACCAGCTGACCAAGCGCGGCTTCGAGGCGTGGGAAGAGGAGCGCGATCCGCCTTGGCTTCGATACTGCGAGCTGTGGAGCACCACGGTGGATGGGGAGAGCGACAGGAGCGGGCCGAGCGAGCGCCTGAGTCCTGAGAAGGTCGCCTCTGGTCAGCGGTACTTGCTGACGGTTGTCGCGGCGGACAAGGCGCAGGGCCTGGCATCCCTGAGGGCGCTGGCCGCCGACAGGGATCTCGTGGGGTCGGGCGAGGGCGAGGTGGAGGAATCGCTGCCCGAGTACACGGTGCTCCGATACAAAGTCCTTCGGAACGTCTGGCGGCTCGGCTGCCATTGCGTTCATCGATCCGACAGGGGGCAACACTCTCCCCTCTCGCGGACTCAGACGTGGTGGGAAAACCTCTCAGACCTGTACGTGATCCAGCACCAGGGGGAAGTGCGCTGAGGATGGCCATCCCGCCACGAAGCCTCCTGAGTGTGGAGGGAGAAGATGGGGTATGCGGCGAAGTCCATAGGCGTGTGCATTCTCGCGATTGCGGGGATGCTGGAAATGGCAAGTTGAAAAGGGACCCCGCGGCGGGTTGAAAAGGGACCCCC
>JADHED010000833.1_pt1 | contig 30903 bp, 28 predicted proteins | sample 8952041 | NCBI WGS metagenome assembly JADHED01 (sample SAMN16124423, study PRJNA663239) | bioreactor sludge metagenome | isolation source: sludge (control) | place: India:Bengaluru | collected 2018-09-08
GCCCGTGAGTTCGACGCGGCCGTCCAGCAGCGGCACCGGGCCGCGCCAGGCGCGATGGTAACAGGGCCGCGCGCGGCCGGTCGACGTGCGCGGGGCGTGTCCCACGTCCCGTCCGGTGCCAGCCCATCTGCGCGTAGACTTGGACGGAGCCACGCGCGCGTGCCAGACCTCCACGACATCATCACGGCGTTCGACCGGCGGGCGACCCGGTACGCGCGGAGCCAGTGGCACCGGCGCTCGGCGGAGCGCCTCGTCGAGCTGTGCGGCCTGGCACCGGGCAGCCGCGTGCTGGATGCGGCCACCGGCACCGGGTTCGCCGCGCTGGCGGCGGCCCCCGCGGTGGGGCCCGGCGGCCGGGTCGTGGGCGTCGACGTGTCGCAGGGCATGCTGCGCGAGGCGCGGGCCGCGGCGGAGGCGGCAGGCGTCGCGAACCTCGAACTCGTCGGGGCCAACGTCGTCTCGCTCCCCGAGTTCGCCGGCGGAAGCTTCGATGCGATCACGTGCGCCTGCGGGCTGCTCTACATGCCGGTGGCCGTCGCGCTGCGCGAGTGGCACCGGCTGCTGCGGCCCGGTGGCCTGGTGGCGTTCTCGGCCATGCGGGCGGGGGCGCCAACGGCCGCCCGCCTGTTTCGCGAGTGCGCGGCCGGGTTCGGCCTCACGCTGGCCGACCCGTGCGGGCCGCTCGGGTCGGAAGCAGTGGCGCGGCGGGCGCTCGAGGACGCGGGGTTCGCCGTGGTGGAGATCCTCGGCGAGCCGGTCGAGTTCTCGACCGGCGACCTCGAGCTCGCCTGGGAGTCCAACAGCCGCTCGGCGGCCTACGTCGCGGTCGGCCGCCTGCCCCCGGCGCAACTCGACGACCTGAAGGCGAGATACCTCGATCGGCTGGCACACGTGGCGCGGCGTGACCCGGCCGCGCTGCGGCGGGCCGACGTCATCTACGCGATCGGTCGGCGGTGAACCGCGGGCCACGGCCGCCCCGGGCCACGCCGCCGGACGCGCGCCCGCGAGGACCCCATGAGCTCCGTGACTTCCGCCATCCGCGTGCTGCGCCAGGCGGGCGTCGGCTTCGCCGAGCACGAGTACGCCTACGAGGACCGGGGCGGCACGCGCGTGTCGGCGCGCGAGCTCGGCGTCCCCGAGCACCAGGTGGTGAAGACGCTCGTCATGGAAGACGAGCGGCGCGAGCCGCTGCTCGTGCTGATGCACGGCGATCGCGAGGTGTCGACCAAGAGCCTCGCGCGGCAGCTCGGCCGCAAGTCGATCACCCCGTGCTCGCCGGACGTCGCGCTCCGCCACACCGGCTATCTCGTCGGTGGCACCTCGCCCTTCGGCACCCGCAAGCGGCTGCTGGTGTGCGTCGAGCGCAGCATCCTCGGCCTCGACCGCGTGTTCGTGAACGGCGGCCGCCGCGGCCTGCTCGTCTCGCTCTCGCCGTCCGACCTCGAGCGCGTGTTGTCACCGGTGCTGGTGGACGTGGCCACGACCTGACGCCACCCGCAGGCGCGCGGGTGGTGACGTCCACAGACCCTCGCAGCGTTCTCACGAGCGGCAAGAGGCTTCCCGCATGAGCAAGTTCCGGATCTCTTTGGCCAACCTCCCGTTTCACTCCAGTCAGGCCCAGGAGGTCGCCCTCGCGGAGCGGGCCATCGCGGACGCCGGCGTCGAGGGCGCGTCGGTCATCTGTTTTCCCGAGTGCTATGTGCCCGGGTACCGGGCGCCCGGCAGGGCGGTGCCGCCGCCAAGTCGGGAGGCCCTCGAGCACGCGTGGACGGCCGTCGCTGCCGCGGCCCGCTCGGCCGGCGTCGCCGTCGTCCTCGGGACCGAGCGCGTCGTGGATGGCGGCCTCCTCGCGTCGGCCCTGGTGATCGACGCGGACGGCACCCCCGCGGGATTCCAGGACAAGGTGCAGCTCGACCCGTCGGAGGAAGGGACCTATGCGGCGGGCGCGGGCCGGCGCCTCTTCCGGGCGGGGCCCCTCACCTTCGGCGTCGTCATCTGCCACGAGGGATGGCGCTACCCGGAAACCGTGCGATGGGCGGCGCGACGCGGGGCGCAGGTGGTGTTCCACCCGAGCTTCCACGAAGCCGAACCCGGCGGATACCGGCCTTCGGCCTTCGCCGATCCGCGCAACACCTTCCACGAGAAGGCGGCCTTGTGCCGCGCGGCGGAGAACACCTGCTTCTTCGCCACCGTGAACTACGCGAGCGAGGGCTCACCCACGACCTCCGCCGTGGTGCGGCCCGACGGCACGCTGCTGTGCCACCAGCCTTACGGTGAAGCGGGGATCCTGGTCGCAGATCTCGACCTCGCCGAGGCGACGGGGGTGCTGGCGGGACGGCTGAAGCCGCTGCCGTAGGCGGGCGGCGGTCCCGGGAGACGAGGGGGCGCGTGCACGAAGGCGCGAACGCGGCGCCGACGATCGCCGGCGCGCCGCGGGTGTATGCTGCCGCCGAGCCGTCGCCGCGGTGCGGCGCGCTCGGTCCACGGAGGCGATGTCGTGTCCACGCATGAGGGTTCCGCGTCAGCAGCCTCGGCCGGCGGCCCGGCCGTCGTCGCGTCGTCCACGCTCCTGCTCAACCCGGCGAGGCTCGACACCTCGCGGCTCGACGCCGCGTCGGCGGCGTTGATCCGGAAGACCATCGACTTCTTCGAGGCCAAGGGCAAGGCGCGCCTCCGCGAGGACGACCTGGCCCGCAACTGGTACGCGGACTTCCTGGAGTTCGCCCGGCGGGAGCGCCTCTTCGCCACCTTCCTCACGCCGTCCGCCCATGGCGGCCCCGACGCGCGCTGGGACACCGCGCGCAACTGCGTCCTCAACGAGGTGCTGGCGTTCTACGGCCTGCCTTACTGGTACACGTGGCAGGTGACCATCCTGGGCCTCGGGCCGATCTGGATGAGCGGCAACGACGCCGCGAGGCGCGAGGTGGCCGGCCTGCTCGAGCAGGGGGGCATCTTCGGGTTCGGGCTGTCGGAGAAGTCCCACGGCGCCGACATCTACGCCACCGAGATGCAGCTGGTGCCGGCCGGCGAGGGCCGGTACCTCGCGCGCGGGAGCAAGTACTACATCGGCAACGGCAACGAGGCAGCGCGGCTGTCGGTGTTCGGCAAGCTGGCCGGCACCGGCGACTACGTCTTCTTCCTCGTCGATCCCCGTCGCCCCGGCTACCGCCTCGTCCGCAACGTGGTGGCGAGCCAGTCCTACGTCGCGGAGTTCGAGCTGCACGACTACGAGGTGGCCGAGCACGAGGTGCTGTCGCGCGGCCAGGACGCGTGGGACGCGTCGCTCAACACGGTGAACGTGGGCAAGTACAACCTCGGCTGGGCGTCCATCGGCATCTGCACGCACGCCTGCTACGAGGCCATCGCGCACGCGTCCCGCCGGCGCCTCTACGGGATGGCGGTGACCGACTTCCCGCACGTGAAGCGGATGTTCACCGACGCCTTCGCGCGGCTCGTCGCGATGAAGCTGTTCGCCCGCCGCGCGGCCGACTACTTCCGGTCGGCCTCGCGCGACGACCGGCGCTACCTGCTCTACAACCCCGTGGTGAAGATGAAGGTCACGACCGAGGGCGAGCGGGTGATCGACCTGCTGTGGGACGTCATCGCCGCCAAGGGCTTCGAGCGCGACACCTACTTCGAGATGGCGGCGCGCGACATCCGCGCGCTGCCGAAGCTCGAGGGCACGGTCCACGTGAACATCGCGCTGATCGTGAAGTTCATGAAGAACTACTTCTTCGCGCCGGCCTCGTTCGCGCCGGTCCCGCGGCGCGACGACCCGGCCGACGACGTGTTCTTCTGGGACCAGGGGCCGGCCCGCGGACTCGGGAAGGTCCGCTTCCACGACCCGGCGCCCGTCTTCGCCGCGTGGGACACGCCCAACGTGGCCCTGTTCCGCGAGCAGGTGGCCGCGTTCCGGGACCTGCTGCTGCGCGCCACGCCCACCGAGGAGCAGGCGAAGGACGTCGATTTCCTGCTCGCCGTCGGCGAGATCTTCACGCTGGTGGTGTACGCGCAGCTCGTGCTCGAGGACGCGGCGCTCTCGGCGGGCGAGGGCATCGATCGCGACGTGGTGGACCAGGTGTTCGACGTGTTCGTGCGCGACTGCTCGCGGCACGCGCTCGACCTGCACATGAAGCCCGCGTCCACCGCCGCGCAGATGGACCACGCCCTGCGGATGGTGAGGAAGCCGGTGATGGACGCGGCGCGCTACGAGCGCGTGTGGCAGCAGGTGCACGCGCTGCGCGACGCCTACGAGATGCGGCCCTGAGGCGGACGGGGCCCGCCCGTCACCGCCCGCCCACGCGCCCGAGCGCGGCGTCGGCGGCGGTCACGCCGTGCTCCTGCGCCTCCTCGAAGAGCGCCAGCCCGCTGACGTCGGAGTGGGCGAAGTACAGGCCGTCTCGCCGGGCCTTCGCCCGCCGGCGCGCGTCGTTCGACAGGAAGCCCACCGTCGGCCGCGGCATGGCGTGGCCCAGCCGCAGGATGTCGAGCCGGCGCACGCAGTCGCGGATGTCCGGGTGCGCGCGCGACAGGTCGTCGAGGATGGCCGTCGCCAGCGTCGCCCACGACTGGTCGAGCAGCCAGCGGCGCGCCTCCGCGGCCGGCGCGTGCGCCAGCGCCCAGTAGTACGTCCACACCGTGCGCGGCACGTGCGTGCGCAGCGACTGGTGCGTGGCGACGACGTAGCCCAGGGCGGGGGAGTCGAAGATCACGTTGTCCCACGCCGGCTCGAGGCCCCGCTCCCGCGGCCAGCGGTCGAGGGTCAGGTTCGCCACCAGCCACGGCGACGTCTCGACCCCCGTCGGCCCCTGCCAGCCCTCCACCACCCACGGTGCCAGCCACAGCGGCGCCGCGAAGATCACCGCGTCGGCCGTCCACGTCGTCGTCGGCGTGTCCACGCGCCAGCGCGTGCCCTCGCGCGCCACGCGCGTCACCGGCTGGCCGGTGAGCAGGCGATCGCCCAGCCGTCGCGCCAGGCGGGAGACGATCCAGCCGTTGCCCTCGGGCCAGGTGAGCGGCCCGTCCTCCTCGGCGGGCCGGCTGGCGAAGTAGTGCACGCCGGCCCAGGCCGACACGTTGCGCGCCAGCGCGCCGTAGTCGTCACGGCAGGCGTAGTCCACCAGCCATCGCAGCCACGGCGAGTCGAGGCCCTGGCCGTCGAGCCAGGCCGCCATCGACTGGCCGTCGAGCGCGCGCGCCGGGCCCGGGCGCGCGAGGCCGCGCGAGGAGGGGATCGTGAACGCGCCGCTCTCGCGGAAGCGCGCCATCAGGTCGTCGAAGCGCGAGACCTGGTCGCGGTCGCGGGCCGTGGGGCCCACGTGCGGCTCGAGGCCCTCCTGCCAGCGGCCGTGGAGGAACAGCCGCTCGCGCGGCGCGTGGCAGAGGTGGCGCTCGTCCCAGCCGGCCTCCGTGAGCAGGCCGAGGTCGGTGAACAGGTCGCGCACGAGCGTCGCCCCTTCGTCGGGCACGGGCACGTAGTGGGCCGCCCACGGGTAGGCCGACACCTCGTTCTGCCCGCTCCGCGCGTTGCCGCCCGCCTCGGGCTCCAGCTCGAGCAGCGCGAAGTCGGTGAAGCCGCGGCGCTGCAGGCGCCACGCGGCGCAGAGGCCGGCGATGCCGCCGCCGACGATGACGACGGGCGCGCGCCGTGCGGTGCGCGTCGCGGCGCCGAGCGTCCCGTCGCGCAGCGCGTGGCCGAGCGCCTGCGACTCGTGCACGAACTCCCCGGCGGGCAGGCGGGGCGCCGACTTGGGGACCAGCCCGACGAGGCCGATGCCCAGGAGCTCGCGGCGCGAGAGCGTCACCGGGCCACCGCGCTCCACTCGCGCTCGTAGTAGTGCACGAGCGCCTGGTTGTTCAGGCGGTTCACGTCGGTCTCCACCGGTCCCATGTCCGGCGGGAAGTCGAACATCGAGGGAATCTGCGACGCGGTCAGGTAGCGCAGGCCGTCCGGCAGCCGGGCCGGCGGCGACCACTCGCCGCGCCCGGCGAGCACGAAGCCCCACTCCCCGAACGACGGCACGTAGACGTGGTAGGGCCACGCCCGCAGGCCGCTGGCGCGAATCGTCCCCACCACGCACCAGAAGGACTGCCGCGCGAACAGGGGCGACGTGCTCTGCACGACGAACAGCGCGTCGGGGGCGAGCCGCTGCGCCAGGCGCCGGTAGAACGTGGTCGTGTAGAGCTTGCCGATCGCGAAGTTCGAGGGGTCGGGGAAGTCGACGAACGCCACGTCGAAGAGGTCGGTGCCGGCGTCCAGCCACGGGAAGGCGTCGGCGTTCTCGACGCGCACCCGCGGGTCGAGCAGCGCGTCCCGGTTCAGGCGGCGCAGTTCCGGGTGCGTGGAGAACAGGCGCGTCATCTCGGGGTCGAGGTCGACGAGCGTCACGTGCTCCACGCCGGGGTGCTTGAGCACCTCGCGGACGGCGAGGCCGTCGCCGCCGCCGAGCACGAGCACCCGCTGCGCGGCGGGCCGGGCGGCGAGCGCCGGGTGCACCAGCGCCTCGTGGTAGCGGTACTCGTCGCGCGAGCTGAACTGCAGGTGCGAGTTGAGGAACAGCCGCAGGTCGTCGCGCCACGCGGTGATCACGATGCGCTGGTAGGTGGTGGTGCGGGCGAGGACCACCTCGTCGGCGTAGAGGTTGGCCTCGGCGGTGTCCATGATGCGCCCGGCGGAGGCGACGCCGCCGCCGAGCAGCACCAGCACCGCGAGGCAGGCGGCGCGCGCGCGCCACGGCTGGCGCAGGGCGGGGGCGAGCAGGTAGGTGGTCCACAGCGCCACCGCGGCGTTGATGATGCCGAAGAGCAGCGCCGTGTGCATCAGGCCCAGGTGGGGCACCAGCAGCATCGGGAACAGCAGCGAGGCGCCGAGCGCGCCCAGGTAGTCGAAGGTGAGGACGTTGGCGACCGTGTCCTTGAAGTCGAACCGCTCGCGCAGGATCCGCATCAGCAGCGGGATCTCGAGCCCCACCAGGGTGCCGATGATCAGCACCAGCAGGTAGAGGACGACGCGGAAGCTCTCGGTGTAGGCGAAGGCGAGGAAGAGGGCGGTGGAGGAGAACCCGCCGACGAAGCCGACGAGCAGCTCGACGGCCACGAAGCGCGCCGCCACGTTGCGCACGACGAAGCGCGACAGCCACGAGCCGATGCCCATGGCGAAGAGGTACGTGCCGATGACCGTCGAGAACTGCGTGACGCTGTCGCCGAGCAGGTAGCTGGCGATCGCGCCCGCGACCAGCTCGTAGACGAGCGAGCAGGCCGCGATCAGCAGGACGGCGACGAGCAGCGCGGCGGCCACGGGCGGGGGACGCGCGGGCGGTCGCCCGTCAGTGGATCGACGCGGCGATGATCAGCGACAGGCTGAGCAGCCCGAAGCCGGCGAGCACGGCGAGCGCGGTGTTCTGCTTCTCGACGATTTCGCGCCACAGATCGTAGGGCGAGATCTTGTCGAGCACCACGAACGAGGCGACGAGGATCACGATGCCCAGGATGGCGAAGACCAGCGCGGCCAGCAGGTTGGGCACGAGTTGTGGGTCCATTCACTTGCCTCCGAAGTAGCGGGGCGTCGCCCGGTAGTGGGGCCGGTACGCGCCGGGATTGTCACGCAGCGTGCGCGGCACGCCGTCCACGCGGGTGGGCCCGAAGAGGGCCCAGCCCCGCTGCTCGGCGACGGTCGCCGAGCCGAGCAGTGCCAGGCCGAACACGGTGTAGAGCAGGGGACGCAGCATCCGGCCTCACTCCTCGTCGTCTTCGTCGCTTTCGCCGGCAGCCTCGCCCGACGACCACACGTCGCCGCTCTCGGCCCAGCGCTGCCGCTCGAAGCCCGCGGCGGCCATCCCGACCAGCACCGGCGGGATGGCGAGCAGGCCGAGGGCCAGCAGCGGGTAGAGCAGGCCCGGCACGTCGCGCCGCAGGCGCAGGGCGTAGTCGATGCGCAGGCTGCGGTCGGCGCCCGAGGGCTCCACGCGCAGGACGTAGCGGCCGCCCGGCACCTCCGGCACGGTGAAGGTGGTCTCGCGCGACCCGTCCGTCCAGCGCTCGCCGTCCTCGACGCCCTCGTAGTACGAGAGGTCGGTGCCGAAGTCGAGCGCGGTGCCGGTGTCCACGTTCACCAGGGCGAGGGCGAGCGACATCCAGTCGTTGGTGAGTCCGGGCGCGCGTGCCTGCACCTCGACGTTGGCCATCTCGCCGGGCACGTCGAACTCCGGCGTCACGAACGCCGCGCTCGCGGGGCCCTTCGCGAACGAGTGGGTGCCCGCGTACACCACGCGCCGGTCGGCCTGCACGAAACGCGCGACGATCAGCGCCAGGCCGAGCAGGGCCAGCGCCCCGAAGATGCGCCAGTAGATGCGCGGCCGGCCCGCGTAGGGCGACGGCTGGTTGGCGAACACGCCGATGGCCGGCGGCGGCGCGTCGGGCAGCGCGAACGCCTGCCAGACGGCCTCGCCGGAGGTGTAGGTGCCGAGCGACCACGTCTCGTCGTCGCCCTCGCGCTCGCACGAGAGCATCAGCGGCGGCGCCACGAAGTCGATCGTCTCGACGGCGTCGCCGGCGCGCACCTGCCACGGGAACTCGCCGTGCACGACGCGCGTCGTCGCCACCGCGCCCTGGAAGCGCTTGAACTCGTGCCCGCCGTGCTCGGCGAGCGCGACGCGGTCGCCGCCGGGCAGGGCCTTGAGCGGGCGGATGACGTTCCAGTGACCCTGGTATTCGCTGATGTACCGGAAGCCCCGGTACGGGTTGAGCAACAGGTACTCGTCCCAGCCGTAGTCCACGCCCTCCACCGTGATCGTGCGGTACTGGAACCCGATCACGTCCCAGGGCTCGCCCTCGAGCGTGCCGCGCGCGCCGAGGGGGATCCTCGGCAGGTGCGCCTGCCGCACCGACGCCTCCTGCAGCACGCGCAGGTTCGGGTCGCGCGGGTTCACGATGGTGCCGCAGGACGGGCAGGCGACGCTCGCCGTCAGCTGCGCGGCGCGCAGCGAGATCGCGGCCGCGCAGGCGCCGCAGTTGAAGCCGCGCACCGCCGACTCGGCGAGGCCGCCCCGGAACTCGCGGAGGTTCGAGAGCGACAGCTCGTCGAACTCGGCGAACCGGCCGAGGAACAGCAGCGGGGGATCCTCGGTGTAGTCGATCGTGCCGAAGTGGCCGCTCGGGGTCTTCAGGTCCGCGAACGTCGCGTCGTCGCGATCCCAGGTCACGAACGGCAGCTCGCCCTCGACGGCCGCGTAGCGCGCCCGCGTGATCGTCGTCGCGACGTACTCGCGATCGCCGAACTGGAACCGCTGGCCGACCTTCAGTTCGCCGGGGGCGGGGCGCGCGGGCGCCGAGATGGCGTACTCGGCCTGGGCGTCGGACAACCAGCCGCTGTCGCCGCCGTCGAAGACGATGTGCCACTCGTTCCAGCCGCCGTCCTCGTACTCGTAGACGATGCGGCCGACCACCTCGAAGCCGCGCCCGTCGATCCGGCCGCGGGTGCCGACCTGGATGGGGGAGATGTCGGGCGGGACGCTCGCCACCTGGCCGAGGGCCTTCACGTCGAGGTCGTGGCGGACCACCACCGACCGGCAGTGCGGGCAGACCGTCTGCACCGACTGCGACCACGCGAACGCGATCGGGCCGCTGCAGTTGGGGCAGCGCGTGGCGAAGCGGCTCATGTCGCCACCGGCTCGCTGGCGGCCGTGTCCGCGAGGGCCGGGGCGGCCGCGGCGTCCTCCGCGGGGCCGTACGGGCGGTCCAGGCACCGCACCTGCACCGACCGGGCGCCCAGCCGCGCGGCCAGTTCAGCGGCGAAGTCCCAATCCGGCCGGGGCCGGCAGCAGAACAGGTTCAGGCAGATCGAGCCGTGCTCGGGGAAGGTGTGGCAGGCGAGGTGCGACTCGGCGAGCAGCAGCAGCCCCGTGAGGCCGCCCGCGCCGGGGAACGTGTGCCACACCGCCGGCCGCACCGGGCGCAGAGCGAGGTCGGCCACCAGCGCCTCGAAGAGGCGCGCGAGAACCTCGCCGTCGCAAAGCGCGGCGGGATCGCACCCGTGTCCTTCCACGATCCACTCGCGGCCGGTCATCTCGTGATGGCGGAGGAGTATACCGGAAACCTCGGCCGTACGCCGCTCCGCGTGGCGTTGTTTGCCAGCTGAGCTATAGTCACCGCCACTCACCCACTTCGGGAGCGCCGGTGCCCGCTCACGCCGGCGCTCGTACCAGGGTTGGCTGGATGAGCGGTCGTCCCGAGGAGGCGTCGATGCGTTTGCGGACACGGTCAGCGGCGTTGGTAGTGGCGGTGTGCGCGATGGCTGCGCTCGGTGGCGGCGGGCCCGTCGCGGCGAGCGACGGTGCGAAGCCGCCCCACCTGGAGTTTCGCGGCGAGGTGATCGTGCCGACCGGCACGACCTTCGCCGGCACGGTCGTCGGCGGCCTGTCGAGCATCACCTATGACGCGAAGCGGGGCGTGTACTACAGCCTGAGCGACGATCAGAGCCAGGTCAATCCCGCACGGTTCTACACGCTGCGGATCGACGTCAGCGACGGGCACCTCGACCCCGGCGACGTCCAGATCGTGGGCGTGACGACGCTGCTCGCCCCGAACGGCCAGCCATATCCAACGGCGAGCTTCGATCCCGAGGGGCTCACGCTGGCCAAGAGCGGCGAGCTGATCGTCACGTCGGAGGGCATCGCCAGCCGCAGCATCGCCCCGTGGGTCCGCCGCTACGCGCTCAGCGGCAGCTACCTCGGCGACCTGCCGGTGCCTGCGGCGTTCGTCCCGGTGCCCAACGCGAAGGGCGTGCGGCAGAACCTCGCGTTCGAGGCGGCCGCCGTGTCGCCCGACGGCCGGCACCTGTTCGTGGGGATGGAGGGCGCGCTGGTGCAGGACGGTCCCGCCGCGGCGGTGAGCAACGGGAGCCCCTCGCGCATCCTCCGCTACAACCTGCAGAACGGGAAGCTCGATCGGCAGTATGTCTACATGAACGGTCCTGTCCTCGAGGAGCCCGTACCGCCCACTGCTTTCAGCGTGAACGGGCTCGTCGAGCTGCTGCCGTTCAACACGCAGTTCATGCTGTCGATGGAGCGCTCGTTCTCGGTGGGCGCACCCGGCACGGGCAACAAGATCCGGATCTACGCGGTGGCCTTACCCGGGGCAGACGACGTGAACGGGCTCGAGTCGATTGCCGGGCTCGACGTGCAGGCAGTGGAGAAGGCGCTCCTGTTCGACCTCGACGTGCTCGGCATCCCGCTCGACAACGTGGAGGGGATGGTGATCGGGCCCAGGCTGCCGGACGGGAGCCGCTCCCTGATCCTCGTGAGCGACAACAACTTCGCCCCGGCCCAGTTCACGCAGTTCCTGATGTTCGCCCTGAAGTAGCCGCGCGTTCGTCCGGGGCGGGCTTGCGCGGGCAGGCCCGCCCTGGCCCTCGCGGAGGCGCGGCCCGGCGCGACGCCCTCGCGCGGACCCTGCGCGCGTGGGTCGCGCAGTTGCAACGGGGAGCCGGCCGGGCCCCTTCGCCGGTGCTAGACTGATTTCGCCATGTCCGACTTCCTGGAGGTCATCGAGGCGCCCCTCTCGGCGGCGCAGCTCGCCGCACGCTGGCGGGCGCTCTGCGAGGATCCCACCTTCGAGGACGTGGCCGGCAAGGTCGAACTCAACGAGTGGGGGGAGATCCTCATGAGCCCCGTCGGCAAGAGCCACGGGTTGGCGGCCATGCGTGTCGCCGAGGGGCTGCGGCGGGCGCTCGGCGGACACACGATGGCCGAGGTGGGGGTGTCGACAGCGATCGGCGTGCGCGCGCCTGACGTGGCGTGGTGCTCCGACGCCTATCTCGCGGCCCACCCCGAGGAGATGCCGCTGGCGGCGTCGCCGGAACTCTGCATCGAGATCGTGTCGGCCACCAACGCGCTGCCGAAGCTGCGCGAGAAGGCCATCGCCTACATCAACGCCGGTGCCCGCGAGGCGTGGCTGGTGTATCCGGCCTCACGGCGCGTCGAGATCTACGGGCGCCCCGGGCGCCTCGCGGCGACCACGTTCCCCGTGGACCCGGATTCGCTCTTCGACTGATCGGCGCTGGCGGTTGGCGCCCGCGCCGTCGTCCCTGCTACCGCGGCCGACCGCTCACCACCGCCCGCTGGCCCCGCCGCCGCCCGAGCGTCCGCAAGCGCTTCCCGCACGCCACATCCGCCGCAGGCCTCGAGTGAGCGTCACGATTCGTGTGGCCGGTCGTCCGCGGCTGCCGCGGCGCGACCTATCCCGTTCCTCCTCGCCTGGCGGAATCGGTGTCGTCCACGCACCGTGACCTGCCCCGTCACGATGGCCGCGCATCATCGCGCGTCGTGACGTCCCTGTGGACGGCCCGGCTGGCGGCTGGCCTTCTAACGAGACATCAGGCGGGTGTCGATGTCGGGGGAGCCGGCCAAGGGACGGCCGATGAGGAGGCCCTGATGACGACGCGGATACTGGTGATGCTGATGGCGGCGGTTCTGCTCCTGCCCGCCATGGGGAACGCGGCCGACAACGGCGGGTCGGCCACCTATGTCGGTGGCACGCTCGAACTGCCTGAGAAGTCCGAGGGCAAGCTGCTGGTCGACGACTCGGCGGTGGCGCGATTCACGTGCAAGCGTGGACAGGTGGAGATCCCCTACGCCTCGATCGAGTCCATCGAATACGGTCAGAAGGCGGGGCGGCGCGTCGGGGCCGCGGTCGTGGTCAGCCCGTTGTTCCTGCTCTCGAAGAAGCGCAAGCACTTCGTCACCGTCTCCTACAAGGACGGGAGCGGCGCCTCGCAGGGCGCCGTGTTCGAGGTGTCGAAGGGCGCGGTCCACGCCGTGGCGAAGACCCTGGAGTCGAGGTCCGGGAAGCCGATCAGCTACGAGTCGGACGAGGCGCGCCGGCACCTCGAGAAGGCGGGGAAGTAGCCATGCGACGCATCGTGGCACTCGTCGTGATCGCGGCGCTGCTGGCGCCGGCGCCCGGCATGGCCGCAGTCCGGGGCAAGGAAGTCATGTATGTCGGCGGCACCGCGAGCCTGCCCGAAGCCACCGAGGGGGCGCTCGACACGAGCAACCCGAAGGCGCTCGTCTTCACCTCTCCGAAGGGCCGGTTCGAAATCCCCTACGACGGCATCACGTCCGTCGAGTACGGTCAGAAGGCCGGGCGACGCGTCGGCGTGGCCATGGTCATCACCGTGTGGGCGCTCTTCTCCAAGAAGCGGAAGCACTTCCTCACCGTCGGCTACAAGGACGCCAACGGCGTGGACCAGGGCGTCGTCCTCGAACTGCCGAAGGGCACACCGAAATCAATCATCACCGTGCTCGAGGCCCGCAGCGGCGTGAAATGCGAGTACGAGAGCGAAGAGGCGCGCAAGCATGTGCACGGGTAGCTGGCGCCGCCTCGTGGCGGTCGCTTGCCTGGGCGTCTTGATCGAGGCAGCGGCGCTGGCGCAGCCAGGGCCGCCGCCCGTGCCCGACGAACTTCGGCGGCTTGCATCGATGAAGAGCGTGTGCGTGGACACCGTCGCGGGCGAGGCGGGCCTCGCCGCGACCGTGCGCGAGATGGTGTTCGCCGGCCTGTTCGCGGGCCGCGCGTTCACGGTCACCGAGCGCTGCGACAGGGCGGACGCCGTCGTGAAGGGCGCCATCCTCGAGCGCGCCACCAGCAAGGTGCGGGCGGAGGGCGAGGGCACGAACTTCGGCGCGGCGGCAGGCGGCGCCGCCCGCGATGGCGCGGTGGCGGCAGCTGCCGTGGCCGCTCTCGCTGGGGGGCAGAGCGAGACGCTCTACTCGTCGGAGCAGGGGCAGGCCGTGTCCGTCGTGCTGAGGATCGTCGACAGCGACGGCGTCGTGCTGTGGGCGCACGCCCAGGAGAGCCCGGGCGGCAAGCAGCGAGGCGCGACCGCCGACGCCGTGGACCGGTCGCTCAAGCAGCTCGCCCGGGACCTGGCGCGGGCCAAGGCGCCGTAGCGCGCGAGGGCGCGAACCCGGACGGCAGGCCCAGGCCGCGTCACCACCGCCCGCTGGCCCCGCCGCCGCCCGAGCGTCCGCCACCGAACGAACTCGAACTCGAGCCGGAACTCCGCGACGAGCTGGAGCCGCTCGGCGAACCGATCCAGCGCGAGCTGGCGCCGCCCTTGCCGCTGCCGCGCAGCATCTTGCGCAGGCGCGGGCGGCCGCCCGCGACGAAGCCCGCCACCGCGCAGAGGACGGCCAGACCCGCCACCACCGGGGGACGGCCGTCGGGGTGCATCAGCACCGAGATGCCGAGCCCGAACGTCGTCAGCACGATCCCGCCGAGCACCTCGCTGATCACCTTGGCGCGCAGCGAGGCCGCGCCGAAGAACGCGCCGGCGCCGGCGATGCTCGCCGGCAGCAGCACGAGCACCCACCCGGGGGCGGACTCGCCGCCGGCCGCGTCGAGCGCCGCGAGCTGCTCCGGCGACAGCGTCTCGTTGCGGCGGACGATGTCCGCCACGCGCGCCGTGCCCTGGAGGATGCCCGCGCGGTAGTCGTTCTCGCGGAATCGTGGCAGGAAGGTCCCGCGGATCACGGCACCCGCCAGGCCGTCCGGCAGCACGCCCTCCAGCCCGTAACCCACCTCGATGCGCATCGCGCGGTCGTCCACCGCGACGAGCACCAGGACGCCGTTGTCCTTCCCCTTCTTGCCGATGCCCCACTCCGTGAAGAGCGCCGTGGCGTACTCCTCCAGCGCGCGCCCCCCGAGCGACTGGATGGTGACGACGGCCACCTCCGCCGACGTGGTGCGCTCCAGTTCACCGAGTTGCGCCTCGAGCGCCTCGCGATCTTCGGGCGTGAGCAGGCCGGCGAAGTCGTTCACCTTGCCCTGCGGCCTGGGGAAGTCGGACGCGGAGATCACGCTGGCGGGCAGGCAGAGGAACGCGAGCAGCGCCAGCGCAGAGAGCGCCTGGACCGTTCTCGGACAGGACATGTGGTCGAGATGATACCCGCAGGGCGGGTGCCGGGCGTGCGTCACGTGAGAGCAGGGCGTCGGCCGGCGCCATCCTGCTGCTCGCCACCGGACCTACTTCGCCAGCGCGCCGATCCCGGTGAGAATCGCCCGGGCGATTGCGAGGCGCTTGGGCGCGTCCGCGGCGCCGGCCATGTCGATGTCGAGCGCGAAGGACACGGCGCCGTCCGGGCGTTCCACCCAGCCCACCCACCAGCCGACCTGCGGCGTCCGGCGCCCGGCCCAGCCGGTCTTCGCGCGCAGGATCCAGTCCTGGCCGGCCTCGACGATCATGATGCCCTTCACCAGGCGCTGGTGCTCGACGCGGACGGGCAGGTGGTTGGATTCGAGCTGCTCCGGGAACTTCCTGTGCCCGAGCGGACCAGGGGATCTGGCTAGGTCAATTCATAAACGGGGCGTCGACCTCGCATTGCGGGAAGGGCTGCGTATAATGGCGCGGGTCTCCCGTGCGACCGGCTCGAGCGCGCCGGCCGCCGCACACGCAAGCCCCCTGGCGCGCGATACATGCGTGGTCCTCTTGGCCGGGTCGCTGCCCTACTGGTCGGGCTCATCTCCATGTTCGCCTCCCTCCGGGGGCAAGACGCCGAGCATCAGGCGCAGCAGATGCTGCGCTTCGGCCTACGGCTCATGGCGGAGGGCAACTACACGGAGGCGGTGAAGGAACTCTCGTTCGTGGCGGATTCGTTCGCCGCGACGCCCTCCGGTCCCGTGGCCGTGCTCCGTCTCGCGGAGTACTATTTCGAGGTCAAGCGGGACCTGAACGCTGCCGAGCGCTATCTCGCTCAACTGACGACCGATCACAGGGCAAGTGACTCCGCGGCCATGGGCTATGTGTTGCTCGCGCGCCTGAAACTCATGCGCCGAGGCGAAGCCGGGCTCAACGAGGCGCTGGGTGACCTGCGCCGAGCCCAGGACTACTTCCAGCACCACCCTGACGTCGCGGCGGCGCGATATCACGAGGCGGAACTGCTCCGGCTCTACGGCAACGCGCGTGACGCCGCCGAAGTCTACCGCAGCGTGGCGCTCGCCTATCCCACCCAAGCGTGGGCAGCGCGCTCGAGGCTTGGCGAGGCGCGGTGCCTCGTCGCCTTGGGCCGTGGGGCAGAGGCGCTCGTCCCGTTGCAGTGGGTTCGAGATCACTTCCCGGACTCAGTCGAAGCTGCTGACGCGCTGAACTGGAATGCTCTGGTTCATCGGCTCTACCTGCGGCAGGGGCCCCTGTACCGCTACTTGGGGCAGGACGTTCCGTCGCCGCCAGGCAAGCTGAAAGGTATCAAGGCGTTGGCCGCGGGCGTCGGCGGTGCGTTGCACGCCGGCGGCAGCGAGGGGTTGAGCCAGGTCGACGCGAAGACCGGCAAGGCGGCGCCGACGCCTTCGGACCGGCCCGTGCGGGCCTTTCTTTTCGACAGCGGCAATCTCAGGTGGGTCAAGGACAGCGCGATCGCGGGGAAAGCCGAGCCCGCCCTTGTGCTCAGGGTTCGGAAGGGCAACGACAAGGAGGAAGTGCTCGACGATCTGCGGGCCGCGGTTCGAACGAGTCGCGGCGAACTCTTGGTGGCCGACGGCGGGCAGGGCGCCGTACTCCGCTTCTCCAGGGACGGCGAGTACCTCGAACGCGTGGACCGAAAGGCTGAGCGGCTCGCGATCGATTCGCGCGACGCCCTTGCCGTCCTGACGACCGATGATCGCAGCGTCACCGTGCTCGGCAACGGAGGCCGACCAGTCGGGCGACCGACCGTCGCGGGGGGCTTCAAGCGACCAGTCGACATCGCCTACGACGCGTTGGGCCACCTGTACGTCCTCGACCGGGGCCATGGCGGGCTCTTCGTGTTCAGCCCCGCCAATCTCGGCGTTCCCCTGGCGCAGTTCGTTCTGGGCCAGAAGGTGCCAGGGGCCTTCCTCGATGCCACGGCGTTCGCCATCGACGCGGCGGGCGGCCTGTACATCTACGACGCGGACGCTGAGAGAATCCAGGTCTACCGATGACTCGCTGTTCCGTTCTCGGGCTCGCGGTGCTCCTCTGGGGGGCGGGAGGGTCGGCGGCCGGCCAGATTCCCGACGTGGACGCATTGCTCGAATCCGGACGAGCTCGTTTCAACGAGTTCAGGTATGGCGACGCACTCGAGGCATTGGCCCAGGCTGAGGGCGTGTTGCTGCCGATGGTCCGCAGCGACGAAGGTGCCAAGACGCGGCTGCTCGAGCTATTCGCCATCCGAGGCCGCATTCACGTCATCCAGCAGGACCTCGACGCCGCCCGAGCGACGTTCCGCAGGTTGCTCGTGGAGGCGCCGGACTACGTCCTGCCTGGTCCACCCAAGTCGACGCCATCGCAGATCTTCCAGGAGGTGAAGCAGGTAGTCGTCGGCGAACTCGAGGTCATCGTCGAGCCGGTGGACGCCACGGTCTTCCTTGGAGATCGTTCCCTGACGCGCCAGGGCGTTCTTGCGTTGGTCGCGGGCCGCTACGACGCCAGGATCGAGCGCATCGGCTACGACACCCAGGCAAGGGAAGTGTCGGTGACGGCAGGTCAGCGACAGCGCCTGGAAGTGCGACTCGTCAGGAGGTCCGCGGTGGCACGCCTGCAGACGTCGCCGCCCGGGGTCGAGATCCTCGTCAACGGCGACCTCCGGGGCGTCACGCAGCCGGGCTCAGGCGGGCCCAGCCCCGAAGACGCGGGACGCGACTCTTGGTCGGCACCGTTCGCGCTCGCCGATGTCCGCCCGACCGACGTGTTGACGCTGAGAAGGGACTGCTACGAGACGAAGGAACACAGCTTCGGAACGCTGACGGAGTTGAGGGACTACGACTTCAGCGTTCGCTTGCCCCGGGCGGAGGGGGAGGTGACCATCGATGGGCCGCCTGGGGCAGAGGTGATACTTGGCGGCGCCCCGCGAGGGGCACTCCCCCTGGCCCCCGTGACCCTCTGTGAGGGAACGCACCGCCTCGAGGTACGCGGCCCGGCAGGTCGGTTCGACCATGCGCTCACCGTGACCCGCGGCGAGAAGCGGTCGGTTGTGGCGGTTTTGCGCCCAAGTTTCGCCTTGTTGCACCACGTAGGCCGAGAAGGCTACGTAGGTCCCGATGCGCGGGCTGAGTTGGCCCGTCTCTTTGCGCCGGCCCATGTCGGGTTCCAGGTTCCGCCACCCGAACTCGTGCGCCGGGCGATGCAGGGCAGCCCGCTTGGGATCACCGAAGGTTTTCTCGCCTACGACGTGTACCGTCGTCCCGTGTCGACCTCGGCCAGAGCTCCGACGCCGTCGGCCCTGCGCGAGGAGTCCGACCGGTTGTCGCGCGCCCTGGGGGCTCAGGGTGTCGCAGAAATCCGCCTGGCGCCAGACGCGGGGCCCGACCGTCGGAAGTTCCTGTTGACCCTGCTCGCCGCCGGCAGCAGCGTTCCCGACGTCGTGGAGGTGGACCTCGGTCGCACGGATTCGATCGCCCGCGCCGTCGGCCTTGTCGATGCGTTTCCGAAGCTGCGTCGTGCCTCCCTCGGACTCACCTTGGCCGACGTGCCCCACGTGGGGGCCGTCGTGTCGCGGGTGGAGCGTGGCGGGGACGCGGCGGCCGCCGGTGTCGCACCGGGGGACGTCCTCAGCAAGCTCGATGACGAGCCGATCTCCGACGTGGCGACGATAGACCGCTGGCTGGCAGATCGCATCGGACGGCGCGTGGTGGCCTCACTGGTCGACCGCGCAGGCCGCTCGAGGGTGGTCGGGCTCACGGTCGCCGAGGTGCCGCGGTTGGTGGCAGCGGCCGACGAGTCGTGGGCGTTCAACGCGCTCGTGCCGAGATTCCGTTCGATGTTGGCCACCCGCGACGACCTGGTCGTTCGTCTCAACCTCGCGGTCGCGCTGATGGCCGTGAAGGACTTCGAGGGTGGGCTCGCGCAACTCTCGAAGGTAGAACTGCCGTCGGGAGGGGGCGTCTCTCAGGGCACCGTTGCGCTCCTCCGAGCCGAGTGCCTGGCCAAGCTTGGCCGGCTTGGCGACGCGAGGGCGGCCCTGGAGGCGGCTGCGGCGTCCGATGGGCTGCTCACTGAAGACGGGCCGCCGGTGAGGGAACTGGCCGAGAGGCGTCTCGCCGCGCTCGGCGGCGTCGCGCCCGTCCCCTGAATCCCCTTCGGCAACGCGCCGTGTGCGCCGCGTTGCTCGTCGCTCATCGTGCTCTCAGCAGTCCAGGGGCGCGCCACATAGCGCCAAGACGCGTCGGTGACGGCATTTGACGCTGTTTGGCGCTTGGCAGGGGCCGGCCTGGGGCTGTAGACAAGCGCTGCACGAGGCGCTCCCCGGCCCTCCATGTTTCGCGACCCCGACTCCGCGCCGTTGCGATCCCGCTCGCCCCGAATCCTGCCCAACTGCCGGGAGGGGCTGTCTGGCCGCGCTTGGACACTCGCCGCGCTCTGCGTGTTCCTGAGTGGCCGCGTCACGACGGCGGCCGGCGGTGCCCAAGACGCCGTTGCCGTCGATGTCGTTGTCTGTGTTGAGGCCTCCGCGGTCTCAACGCCCGTGTTGCAATCCATCACCGGGCCGTTCTGGCGGGCTGTGACCGACACCCTGGTCACGAGGGCCGTCGCTCGCGTGGGCTTGGTGGTGTATCGCTCCGACGGTCCTCAGCCAGACGTTCGCATCCAGAAGTTCTCCCCGGACTTCGACAGCACAGGCCGCACGCTCGCTCGGGTGAGCCCGGGTGGCGGCGGCGTCACGGTGCCGGCGGGCCGCGCCGCGCTTGTTGCCGCCCTCGACGCGCGCGAACTGGGGGATTGGCGACCTGGGGCCCGGCGGTTGGTCGTGATGATCGCTCGGCATGCCCCCCTGGCGACTCGGGAGGAAATCGACGCGGTGGTGCGGTCCAGCCCCGACACAACCCCGACCATTGTCGGACTCATGCTCCCCGGTGCGTCCCTGCCGGAGTGGCGGCTGTTCGCCGACCTTGTCAGGCGCTCAGGCGGGTTGTTGGGCACCGTCAGTCAGTTCGTCGCCACTCCGTCCCTCACGGCTCCTCTGCTCTCGCTGCTCCTGCCGGCGTCCGACGCCGGTAGCGATGGCGTCGTCACGTCCGTCAGCGGGCGACGCTTCGAAGCCCGCTTCTTTGGTCGCCAGCCCGAGATCGGTGGCGAGGTCCTCGTGTTCAGTCCGGAGACTCCGACCCTGTTGGTCGCCATTGGTTCCGTGTCGACGGCCGAGGGGGCGAACTTCGTCGTGGAGATCACGGGCACGTTCACGGTCGAAGAAGTGACCGCCGGGGGACGGGTGCGGATCGTCCCGGCCTTCGAGCATCCCTGACGGTGTAACTGGCCTCACGTTCACAAGGAGGGCATTCATGCGACACGTGTTTCTCCGGTTCGCGCGAATGGGGTTCGCACTCGGCTGCGCGACCGTACTCATCACGGGTCCCGCCGTGCTGGACGCCCAGACGGCAGACGTGCTGTTGCGGCACAAGGATGTCAAGGAACGCCTCAGGCTCCTTGGAGGGAGCAAGAAGATCGAGGTGACCGTCGAAGGCCGGGTGGACAACCTGGTGGACGTGCCGGAGGGGAGTCCGAGAGCCTACCACCTGCGGGACGACAGGGGGACGCTGCTCCTGGTCAGGACGACGAACAGCCTGCCTGAGGTGAACGCCCTCCTGCGCATCAAGGGCGTCGCCATGATCGATCGGGAGCCACCTTTCCTGAACACGCCATACCTGTTCGAGCAGGTGCGCACGGTGCAGAAGGAGAAGCCCACTCCGGGGGTGATCACACGCGAGACCCCGGCGACCACCTCGACGACTGTCACGGAGCCTCAATCGGCCGGCGGGTCTCCCACCGAAACCACCCTCGGGCCTGAGAGGACCTCGACGACTGGGGGCAGCAAGGGGGCCAGCCCAGGCGGGGGGGCGACCGGGCCGAGCCCGAACCCTGACGTGAAGGGCCCGGGTCCGACGACTACAGACGCCTCGCACACTCCGTGGTACCGGGGGAACGCGCTCTACTTTGCGCTGGCTCTGGGTGCGTCCCTGCTGGTAGGAGGCCTGGTGTTCATCGTGGCACGCAGGAACGGCCACCAACCGCCGCAGCCGTGGGTGAATCCCTATGCGACGCCCCAGGGACCGACCGTCGACGACGTCCTACTGAGAGGAGGCCCGATCCCTGCCCCCTCGGCGGACGCCCCGACCGTGCAGGACTTCAAGACCGTGAAGGCCTACAAGACCACCAAAGTGCTTCCCGGCCGCCTGATCATCCTCGATGACGGGCGCGAAACCGACGTCATCCACCTGTCCGACCAGTCGGGTCGAGGCGAGATCGAGATTGGCCGCGACAGCCCGGACGCCACCGGCGGCATCCGGATAAAGGACGACACGAACACCCTCAGCCGTCATCAGGCGAAGCTGTCCTACGACAGCGCGAAGCATGAGTTCCGTCTGCTGAACCTCGTAGGCGAGAGCGGCAATCCCACGGTGATCAACGGCCGGATGATGCACGCCAACGAGGCGATCGTGCTCAAGGACGACGACGTGATCGCGATGGGAAGCGTGGAACTGAAGTTCAAGCAACGTTAGGCGAATGTCCTGAACAGGGCGCGGCGGCTGTCTTGCGGCGCCTGCCGCGCCCCCGTTCCAGGGTGGCCCATGAGAGCTGGCGAGACGATCGGGGGCCGCTTCGAACTGCGTGAGGTGCTCGGCGAGGGCGGCATGGGGCAGGTGTTCCGCGCGTGGGACACCGAACTGGAGCGCTACGTCGCGATCAAGGCGATGCTGCCCCAGTTCATGTCCGACCCCGCCGCCCTCGATGAGATGAAGCAGGAGGTGCGTCTCAGTCAGCGCCTGAGCCACCCGGCGATCGTCTCCGTCTACGACTACCGGGTTCACGAACGGACTCCATACATCATCATGGAGTTCATCGACGGCCTGCCCCTGCACCACTTCATCTTCAGGCAGCCGACCCACCGCCTGGATGAGAGGACGTTCCTCGCCTTCGCCGACCAGATTCTCGTCGGCGTGGCCTACGCCCATGAACGCGGCGTCGTGCATCGCGATCTGAAGCCGGCCAACATCATGGTGCTGGTGAGCGGACAGCTGAAGTTGATGGACTTCGGCATCGCGGCCGCCATCAAGGCCACCTACACGCGCGTGACGGGCAGGTCGTCGGGCCTGACCATCCAGTACTCGTCGCCAGAGCAGATCAACGGAGAGAACCCCAGTCCGAGCATGGACATCTACTCGCTCGGCTGTGTGTTCTACGAGATGCTGTGCGGGCACCCGCCGTTCTATCAGGGCGAGGTGCTACACCAGCAACTGACGCGCCAGCCGGCGCCGTTGGCCGGCGTGTCACCGGCGATCAACGCCGCGGTGCTCGGGTGTCTCGTCAAGGACCCGTCCAAGCGCTTTCGCTCCGCGGCTGAAGTCCGCCTGTCGCTGGCCGGCGACCGCACCATCCGCCTGCCTCGCTCCCGGAGTCCCGCGTCGCCATGGCTCGACGGACGGGAAGGGGCGGCAGCGGACGCGCCGACCGTCCCGTCCTCGCTCGTGACCGGGGAACCCGTTCGAGCAGGAGCGGGCCCCTGGCGCCAGGGGCCGGCCCCGTTCCTGCTCCGTCAACTGACCGCCTGGTCGGGGCGTGCCCTCGCCCCGGCGCTGTTGGCCAGCGGCGTGGCCCTCGTCTTCGTGGGGGGCTCGCTGGCCGTGTTCCTGCCGCCGCCGACAGCGACGACGGCCGCGCCGGCGGCAGCGCCTGTCACACCGTCCCCACCCGCCGAGGTCGAGCCCCGCCACGCGACCGAGCCCGAAGTGGCGGCCCGCTCGGCGCCACCGTCCGTCCAGGCGCCGGCGCTACCTCGGGCGGCAGTGCCGTCGCCGCCGGCGCGAGCCATCGACCCCAAGACGGCAGCCCCGGACGAGGACGCCGCGCCACGGCCACCGGCCGTGAGTCGCGTTCCCAGTCTGGACGACGAGGAGGGCTACGACTACCTCTCGATGCGCGATGCGGCGTCGCGCGGCGCGCCTGGGCTGACGTTGAACGCATTCCTCACGGGGCAGGCCAAGGTGGCCGACGACCGTGCCCGGCGCGAACGTTGGCGCGCTCTCGGCGCCGAGGCGGCCCAGCAACTGGTCCGTTCCGTGCGGCGTAGCACGACCGACCCGGACGAGATCGCCGATGCGTGCAGGGTTGCGAGGCAACTCGATGCGCGCGTGGCCTCCCGAGAGTGCGGCAACCGCCAGCAGAGGGAGCCGTGAAGCGCTCGGCGCCGTTCGTCGTCTCGAAGACCGGCCGTCGCGACACCAACCAGGATCGCGCGTGCGCGGTGGCGACGAGCCTGTGGGGCAAGCCCGCCCTGGTGATGGCTGTCGCCGATGGCATGGGCGGTTTGCACGAAGGCGAGGCCGCCGCCGAGCTTGCCATCCATGAGGTCCGCACCTGGGCCGCCGACGCACTGCCCCTGTTGGAGCCCGGCCCGCAGGCGCTCACCGGGTCGCTCGTCGACATGTATCAGCGGGCCAACCGTGCCGTCTGGGACTACGGGGGAGCACAGGGATTCCCAGGCCAGGTAGGCACCACGCTCGTCTGCTGCGTCGTCGTGGGGATGCAATACGTGGTGGCCAACGTTGGTGACAGTCGCTGCTACTACTTGAACGACCACGGTGCGCGCAGGCTGACGGTGGACCACAGCAGGGTCCAGGAGATGGTGCAACGCGGTCTCATGACGGAAGAGGCTGCGCGCCGCAGCCCCTTCCGCAACGAGTTGACGAACTCTCTCGGTGAACCAACGGACGTCCCGGTCGACATTTCGCCGGACCGCGAACACTTGGCGGTCATCGACGAACCGTGCGTCCTCCTGCTGTGCTCCGACGGTGTCCACGGGAAGGTGCTCGACGAACAGATCCTCGAAGTCCTTCGCAGCACCGCGTCGGTTCGCGAGGGCGGCTTCCGCCTGCTGGACGTGGCCTTGGAGAATGGTTCCTCTGACAACCTCTCGGTGGCAGCGGTCGAGTGTGGCCGGTTGCGGAGCCGAAGGGTGGCCACCGGCGAGCATGCCGGCGCGCCACCCCTGGGGCCCGTCACAGTGAAGATATCGCGCCGATGGCGGGAACGCCGGCGGCCGATCGCCGGAGCCGCTGCGGGGGTCGTCCTCGTGGCGGTCCTGGGTGGTCTCGTGTGGTGGCTGGGCGTGGGGCGCGTCAGGGCGATGGGCCTCGGACTCCTGCGCGGCGTTGCGCCTCCGTCGGCGTGGTTGCCGGGGCGAGGTGACCCGGAGAGGAGTGGTGGCCTTGGTCCCATGGGGCAACAGACGGGGCCCATCCCCGAACACGCTGGGAGGAGCCCGGGCCAGGGAGCGGGAGCGAGTCCTCCAGCGAGTCCAGTCGCCGGCCTTGAGGAAGGCATCGACCGGGACACCCCGAACTTACCCGCGGGCGCGACCGCTCCAACTCAGGACGCGGGCACGTCGCTCTCGGCCGCCTCCGGCTCTGGACCGCCAACCATGGCATGGCGCGCCAAGCTGTGGCCGCAGTTGCGTGGAAACCGGCTCGAGATCACGTGCCGGGCGATTTCATCGACCTGGGTCTACGTCCTGCACTACTCAGGAGATCCCCAGTTCCAAAGCGCCGGCCGCGTTGAGGGAGGCGATCGCTGCCGGTTCGAGTTCGAGCTCCCGGACAGCTGGAACGCGCCGCCCTTCCCGAAGGTGTTGTTCGTGCGCGTCGAGGCCCGGCCACGGAGCGGCTCTCCGCGCGTCTCCGAGACGCGAGAGGTCCAGTTGCCCGGCGGCGAGCCGCGGCGATGAGCTTTCGTCAGCACGCGCGCATCCAGGCGCGTGCCGCGGGAGGCCAAGATGCAGGTCGCGGCACGCTACACCTTGCTCGGCATCGTGGGGGACGGTGCCATGGGCACAGTCCACAAGGCGTGGGACGAGGGTGAACGTCGCCTCGTCGCCATCAAGTTCCTGCATCCCCACCTTCGGCGACAACCCGGTGCAATCGAGCGCTTTCGCCGTGAGGCCGCCTTGCAGGCCACGCTTCGGCACCCGCACGTGGTCGCCGTGTACGACTTCATCGACGGGCCGGAGGTCACTGGACTGGTCATGGAGCACGTGGATGGGCTCGCGCTCGATCGAGTCATCGCGAAGGGCGTGCCCGACCTGCCAGTCGAATGGATCGGCACCGTGATGGTCCAGGTGCTTTCCGCGCTCGGCTTCGCGCACGCCAGAGGCCTGGTCCACCGCGATGTCAAGCCGTCCAACATCCTCGTCAAGACCAGCGGTCAGCCGGTGGCGAAGATCGCAGACTTCGGGATCGCCCGGATGGTCGACGGGACCAGCCTCACCACCACCGGCTGCACCATGGGCACGCTGGCGTTCATGGCGCCGGAGCAGTTCACGGCTCCGCGGCGTGTCGACGCCAGATCGGACATCTATGCCGTTGGCGCCACCCTCTACCTTCTGCTGACCGGGCAGCCGCCCTTCGGGGACGACTCGAGATGCGGGTTGATACACCGCATCCTCAACGAGCCACCACCGTGGCCGGGGGAAGCGCGACCGGACCTGTCGCCGGAGGTCGCGGCCGTGGCCGTGCGGGCAATGGCGAAGTCCCCGGCAGACCGCTTCCAGACGTGCGAGGAGATGGCGGCCGCCGTGAGGGCCAGCACGGGGATGCGCCACCTGCCCGCGTCGGTCGGCGCCCGTGTGGCACGGTGGCAGGCGTCCTGGTCCCGTCCAGCCCTGTTGGCCGGCGGCTTGGGCGTGCTGACGTTCCTCGCGGTCGCCGGGGCGTCGGGTCTGTGGGCAGGCCGAGGACCCACACTGGGGTCGCAGCCGATCGAGGTTTCCGATCGCCGTGCGATCGGGACGGCTGATGGCACCGTCGACGGCAGATACGCGGCCCAGGTCGCGCCGCCGCCGGTTGGTGATGCGCCAGACGTCCCGCATCAGTGGAGTGAGGAGAGCGGGCAACTGACGGTCGAGAACGAGTTGCAGCGAATCGTGATCTCGGACCCCTGGCCGACGCCGGATGCGGGCGTTGGACCCGGACTCGACCGGCCGTGGCCCGTACCGCCCACACCAATGCCTCCGAGCGCAGACCCGCCCGCCTCAGCGGCTCCGGGGACGCGTTCGACAGTCGAACTCCGAGCAGGCACCATGCTGCGTGCTCGATCGCTCCGAAACCTGACCAGCGACCAGGCCTCCGAGGGGGAGTCGATTCACTTCCGCCTGTCAGCGCCGGTCGTCGTCGAAGGTGAGGTAGTTGTCGAACAGGGGGCGTTGCTCCAGGGAGCGGTCACCTCTGTGACTCGCGGAGGTTCGGTCAAGACCCAGGCTCACATCACCATCAGGTTCGTGTCCCTCAACACCACCGATGGTGCGGTCGTGTCCCTCGACGCCCCTGAGGTGTCGGTGTACGGCCCGCAGCCGGAGACGCCGAAACGACTCGCCGGCAATGGTCTGCTTGGCGGTCTGATTGGCGGCTTGATGGGGGGGAAGCAGGGAGTGATGGACGGCGCGGCCATGGGCCTCGCCTCGACCCCGATTGTGCGGTCCGTGGCCACGATCGAGGCTGGCGAGGAGGTGATCATCACTCTGAGCAGGCCCATTGCACTGGTCGTCCGCTGAGCCACTTCGTCCCGGTTCCGGTGCCCTGCGCCATCCGTGGGACATCGTTGCAGGGCCAGACGGGCTCTTTGACGCGGCCCGCGGTTGTCGACGACCTCGTAGTCGAGCGTCATGTCCGTCGCCGGTGGCGGATTCGGGGCGGTCACGACCGCATCCGCCGTGTTGCACTCCCCGTCAACCTCGGTTCGGACACGCCCGTCGTCGCGTGCGGTACCGGATGCCCCGCCATCACGCCGGGCGGCGACGGAGAGTCGGCCCTCGCCGAGACTTCCGGGCAGCCACGCGTGACTTCTGGACGAAGCCCGTGAACCTGGCCCCGTGGCGGCCGGGTCTGCGGTAGCATCGGCGGGCGCCCCGGCCGGCGCCGGCTGGTCCGTCGGGGCACCTGCCCCGTGGACGGCCCCGGGCGGCCGCGCCAGGCAGCATCCGCAGGAGGACCAGTGACCGGACCCGAGGACGATTTCGCGGCGCTCTTCGAAGCCTCGCTGCAGGCGAAGCGTTTCGAGCGCGGACAGGCCCTCGAGGGCCGCATCGTGGCCATCGGCGCCGAGGTCGCCTTCGTCGACGTCGGCGGCAAGGGCGAGGCGGTGATCCCGGTCGAGGAGTTGAAGGACGAGGCCGGCGCCCTCGAGGTGGCCGTCGGCGACCGCATCCAGGCGTCGGTCGTGTCCACGGAGGGCGGGCTGCGGCTGTCGCGCCGCCTCGCACGCGCGGCCGCGCGCGACACCGAGCTCGAGGACGCGTTCCACGCGGGGCTGCCCGTCGAGGGCAAGGTGGAGGCCGTCGTGAAGGGCGGCTACGAGGTGCGCGTCGCGAAGCACCGCGCCTTCTGCCCGTTCTCGCAGATCGACACGGCCCGGACGGCCGACCCCGCCGAGCACGTCGGCCGCGTCTACCCGTTCCGCATCACCGAGTTCCGCGAGGGCGGCCGCAACCTCGTCGTCTCGCGCCGCGCGCTGCTCGAACAGGAGCAGGAGGCGCGCGCCGAGGAGGTGCGGCGGCAGGTCGTCCCCGGCGCGGTGCTCACCGGGCGCGTGGCCTCGATCCGCGAGTTCGGGGCGTTCGTCGACCTCGGCGGCAACGTGCAGGGGCTGCTGCACCGCTCGGAGATGAGCTGGGGCCCGGTGCCCGACATCCTCGCCGTGATGGCCCCCGGCGAGGAGATCACCGTGAAGGTGCTGCGCGTGGACGAGGCCACCGGGCGCATCGGCCTCGGGCTCAAGCAGCTCACCGACGACCCGTGGGCGACGGTGCACGCCCGCTACGAGGTGGGCCAGGTCTGCACGGGCCGCGTCACGCGCCACGCGCAGTTCGGGGCGTTCGTCGAACTCGAGCCCGGCGTGGAAGCCCTGGCGCACGCCTCCACCTTCGCGCCGACCGGCAGCGCCGGCGGATGGACGCGCACCGTGCCCGTGGGCACGACGGCGGCCTTCGAGATCCTCAGCGTGGATCACGACAAGAAGCGCATCGGCGTGGCGCTCGTGCCCGAGGGCACGTCGCGCGCCGAGGGCGCCCTGCGGGCCGAGGCCGCCATCGTGGCCGGCGCCCGCCTCACCGGCAAGGTGGAGCGCCACGAGCCGTTCGGCGTCTTCGTGTTCCTGGCCCCCGGCCGCGTGGGGCTCATCCCCCTCGCCGAAACCGGCGTGGCCCGTGAGGCCGACCTGAAGGGCACCTTCCCGGTCGGCAGCGACGTCGAGGTCGTCGTGCTCGAGGTCGATCCGCAGAGCCGGCGCATCCGGCTCAGCCGCAAGGCCGTGCTCCAGGCGGAGGAGGCCGCCGAGCTTCGCGAGTTCCGCGAGCGCGACCCAGGGGCCCCGGCCGGCGGGTTCGGGTCGATGGCCGACAAGCTCCGCGACGCGTTGAAGTCGCGCGACCGGTAGCCGGCGCCGGAGGAGGAGAGGGTGGGGGACGCGGTCGCTGCCCTGCGCGCGGTCAAGCTGCTGCACACCATCGTCTGGGCCGTGTTCGCCGGGTGCATCCTCGCGATCCCGGTGCTCGCCGCCGCCGGCCGGTTCCGCCTCGCCCTCGCCCTGGTCGCCGTGGTGGCGGGCGAGGTGCTGGTGCTCGCGTGGAACCGCTGGGCGTGCCCGCTCACCGCGGTGGCGGCGCGCTACACGCACGACCGCCGCGACAACTTCGACATCTACCTGCCGCTTTGGCTGGCCCGGCACAACAAGCGCCTCTTCGGCTCGCTCTACGTCGCCGGCTGCGCCTACCTCGCGGCACGCTGGGCCGGCTGGCTGGGCCCGCCCGCGTGACGCCTGGCCGGTCGTGGGCGGTGAACCACCTGGCGATCCCGACGCGTGACCTGCCCTGTCACGCCTGTGCGCCAGGCTCGCCTGGCGGGAGGCGCGTGATGCGGCTGGTGGAGGTCTCGGAAGCCAGGCGGGTGTGGTTCGACGCCACCGACGAGTCGTTGCACTTCACCACGCCGTCGAGCTACGTCCGGCTGGGGGCGTGGCCGCGCGTGCAGGCGTGGCAGGTGGAGCGCGGCGGGCGATGGGTGCGGGCCGTACGTCCCGTGGAAATCGACCTGTCCGCGCCCGTGGACCTCTCCGGCGACCCTCCCCGGCAGTTGCGGTTCCCGTTCGTCACCCCCCGCCTGCGGTTCGGGACCGAGGCCGTGCGGGCCTTCGACGAGCGGCTGCCGCCGCGCGTGCGCGACGCGGTGCGCGCCTGGCCCGACCTGCACGGCTGGCTGCTGGAGTTCGCCGCCGGTGGGCCGGCGTGCGTGGACCTGCTCGTCGCCAACCCCGCCCTCGCGGCGTTGCTCGTCACGCGCTGGTTCGCGGACGGCCTCACCTGGTCGGGGGTGCTGGACGAGACGATCGCGCTGGTGCGCAGCGGAGGTCGCCAGCGCGACCTGCTGGCCGCCTTCGGCATGCCCCGCAGCGAGGCGGTGCCTCGCCTGCTGCGCAAGGTGCCGCTCTGGTGTTTGCGCCGCGACACGGCCTGCGCCTTGTGGGAGGTGTGCGCCACCCCGGCCACCCTCGCGCGCCTGCGTCACCTGCCAGTGATCACGGGTCCGGTGCTCGAAGTGGCGGCGTCGCCGGTGCTGGCCGCCGTGTCCGACCGCCTGTTGCACCAGTTGCAGCGCCTTGCGCTGTCGCCGCCCAGCGGGGAGGACGACGACGGGGCGTCGCCGGCCGAGCTGATCGTGACCGACCTGCTCACGCTCGGGGAACTGTGGGCCGAGTACCGCCCCGATCAGCCGCTGCGGCTGGAGTCGCTCGGCGCCGTGCAGCGCCAGCTCGAGGCCCTCTACGAAGACGATGGCCGCGAGGCGCTCTGCCTGCGCGCGGACGAGCGGCTGCCGCCGCCGCCCTTCCCGGGGGGCGCCGGCATCGTCCCGCTGTCCACCATCGGCGACCTGGTGGAGGAGTCGGACCGGCAGCGGAACTGCGTGGCCACGTATGCCGACGCGGTGCTGGAGGGCGAGGTCGCCATCTACCGCGTGGAATCGCCCGAGCGTGCCACCCTGTCGCTGCGGCGGCGGGACGATCGCTGGGAACTCGACGAGCTGCGCGCCGCGGAGAACGCCGCCGTGGACCTGGACACGCGCCGCCGCGTGGTGTCGTGGCTGAGGGCCGCGCGCCGCGGCGTCATCGACGACGCCACCCTCGTCCACGAGGAGTGAGCAGAAGGGGACATGGCCAACGATCCGTTCATCGACCAGCTGGCCGGGCTTTGCCGGAGCGAGCCGACGCGGCCGAAGTGGGTCATCGTCCCCGCGCACGCGCGCGGCCTCACGCTGGGCGGCCGGCTGGCGCGCGAGGGCACCAACTGGGCGAACCTGCGGTGCGTCACCCCGCTCGACCTCGCCGTGCGGATGGCGGCGCCGTTCCTGCTCGAGCGCGGCATCGATCCCTCGGAGGAGGGGCTGGGGCCGGCCCTGGTGATGCGCCTGCTCCTCCGCCTGCCGGAGCAGGGCGGCTACTTCCGGCCGATGGCCGCGCAGCCGTCCATGGCCGAGGCCCTGTGGCGCACCATGCGCGAACTGCGCGGCGCCGGCCTGCGCGCACGCGACCTCCGGCCCGGCGCGTTCGTCTCGGCCGCCAAGCACGCCGAACTCGTCGCGCTGTTGTCGGCCTACGAGCGCTACCTCGCGGACGAGCGCCGCGCGGACGCGGCGGCCGTCTTCGAGGAAGCGTGTCGCCACCCTGACTGGTGCCCCATTGCCGCCGACGATGTCGTGGTCGAGGCGCCAGGCACGTGGTGGCCGCCGGTGGTGCGGCGCTTCCTCGACGCGCTTCCCGGGCGGCGGGTCGCGCCGCGCGCCGTGGAAGTGCCCGGCTCGGTTGTGCCTCGGCGCGTCGCGGACCTGTGATCCGGTGGAGCGGCGTGTCCACGCCACGGC
>JADHED010000838.1_pt1 | contig 30822 bp, 25 predicted proteins | sample 8952041 | NCBI WGS metagenome assembly JADHED01 (sample SAMN16124423, study PRJNA663239) | bioreactor sludge metagenome | isolation source: sludge (control) | place: India:Bengaluru | collected 2018-09-08
CGGCTGAGCTTCAGTTGGGGAGCGACAGAGGGGAGTATTTCAGCAGCCTGTTAAGACCTATGCCTCACCGATCATCGGCAAGCTGAACGTTGATCAAGTGGACACGCCGCACGTCATGAAAGTGCTTGAACCCATTTGGGGAACCAAGGCCGAGACTGCCTCGCGGTTGAGGGGCCGCCTGGAGGCCGTCTTGGACTGGGCGACAGTCCGTAAATATCGAACTGGCGAAAACCCAGCCCGCTGGAAAGGTCACCTTGACACCCTACTTCCTGCCAGGAGCAAAGTTGCCCGCGTCCAGCATTTCGCCGCCCTGCCCTGGAAAGACGTTGGCGCTTTCATGAAGGAACTGTCAGGGCAGGCCGGTATCGGTGCGCTGGCATTGAAATTCGCGATCCTGACAGCAGCCCGCTCTGGAGAGGTTCGTGGAATGACCTGGGATGAGGTGGACCTCGATGATCACCTGTGGATTGTCCCCGCCGTACGGATGAAAGCTGGGCGCGAACACCGCATACCCCTCACTCCGCCCGCCGTCGCATTGCTCAAGGAGTTGATGCCCTTGCGCAAGCCCGAGGAGTCCATCGTATTTCCCAGCATTCGTGATCGCAAGCCGCTGTCGGACATGACGTTGACGGCTGTATTACGCCGGATGGGACGAACCGATATGACCGTACATGGTTTTCGGTCAACATTCAGAGATTGGGCAGCAGAGGCAACGGACTACCCAGCAGAGATGGCAGAGATGGCTTTGGCACACACCGTGTCCAACAAAGTGGAGGCCGCATACCGACGTGGAGACATGTTCGACAAACGGCTCAAGATGATGAATGACTGGGCGAACATGTGCTCATCCCTCCCGCCATCCATATGCCAAGCAGCCGCTTCTGACTAACGGTGCCACCTGTCAGTTAAGTCAAAGCATCGAAATCACGTGAGTGATGTTGCATTCATAGCCTTTCTGTGGCAACCTAACACTGTGCAAGTTGAGTAAATTCAACAACAAATCAAAACAAAGTACCAAGGTTCCTTGGTGTCTTTCTCAATGCCAACGCAGTTTGGCCCATTCGCAGCAGCCTGATCAGCGTCACCAACGACGTTTGATCTGAAAATTCTGCTTATAAAGAAATAATGACGAATTAGGTCATGTCTCAATCCAGCCGCACGTGCGAAGGAGAGATATGTACATCACAAACTAATCAATATTACACAAAGTTCTTCAGAAGGTTCTGAAGGTTTTCTTTATGAGATCGGCGCAATTCTTGCAGCCTAGCTATTGAAAAAAATAGCTCGAAAATTCTGCCTGAAAATTATAAAATAATGTGAGTTGTGTCCATTTCTTTTATTCCCGGTCCTACCGTGGATATTGAGATGAACATGAGTAAATTTAATTTTATCAACGACCCCAACAAACAGGTCATTCAAAATCGCAGCGTAAACCATACGCATCAACTTGGCGGCAAAAAAACATCTACCTCCACCATCACCAGTAGATTGATCGACAGCAAAACGCTGGATGCAATGATCGGTCTGTCTGCATCCTCTCGTTACCGCTACATTAAAAAAGGGCTTTTACCACGGCCTGTACGCTGGCCTGGTTGTAAGAATCTCTGGGATTTTCAGGAGGTCTGTGCTTATATCGAGCGCAACAATGCTACCGCTCGCATGGTTCCCCCTCCCCCCGACAAAGTGGAAGAAGTGGAAGGTTTGGCACACGGTATTTTTTCAGTCAATGACTTGAAAAATAAAAGTGCCGAGGTTCCCTACACTCCTTCCACTACAGAGGGAGAGCGCGACGCATTTGGGGGGGGGCGGTCATGAAAAAACCCTCCACCACACGCTTGCCCAGCACCCGCAAGTCAAACAAAGCAACGGATAAAAACCGCCGTGATGCCTTTCGGTTCAAGCAGACCTTATTGGGTAATGGTATCGCTGACTTTCTGACTGTGACTGAGGGTTCCGGCAAAAATAAGGTGCCTTATAAACATCGTGGCACATCAAAAGGCCTCTGGGAAAAACTCGCCGACCTTAATAAAAAAGGCAACGCCATCTTCATTATGCCGAACCTGTCTGATGGCAAGGGCACCAAGGATGAAAATATCGCTCGGGTAAATGCCTTCTTCCTTGATTACGATGGGAATGAATGGAAGCACATTTCTTTAGACAAACTGCTGCGCAAATTCAAACTGAAGCCGCACATTGTGGTTAAAACCTCAGAGGGGCACTATCACGTATATTGGTTGGCGCGTGGCTGTAAGCTAAATAAATTCAAGGCGATACAGAAGGCACTAGCTGATAAGTATGGTGGCGACCCCAAGGTATCGAATTTGGCGAGAGTCATGCGATTGCCCGGCACTTTTAATCATAAAGATCCAGATCGCCCATTTTTAGTCACGCTGGAGCACTGCGACAAAAGCTTGCCGTCATATTCAGCAAATGAGTTGATGGAAGGGTTGGGTTTGCAGCTAGCGCAACTGCCAAAGGCTGTTGAATCCAGCGTCAAATCAGCGGTTGTGATAAACCAAAATTCGACTGCTCGTAGTAATGCCTCGATCACAAAGGATGAGGCAATTCAATATCTCCAGCAGATTGATCCAAGTGATCGCGATATTTGGATCAAGGTGGCTATGGCGTTGAAGTCGTCGTTTGATAACGGTGGACTGGAATTGTTCTTGCCGTGGTCTGCACAATCCAAAAAGTACGACGAAGAGGAAGCTAAGCGCCAGTGGAAAAGCATCAGCGCCAAAGGAGGCATTACTGGGGACACTCTGCGCTACTTGGCTCGTCAGGGAGGGGGCGCGTCCAACGTGAGCTGGTCGCGTGGCCCAGAGAACATGCTTGACTTTGCTTCGATGCTCGTCCACGACCTGAGCGAGCGCTTGAAATACTCCCCCATCGAGGATCGTTGGTATGCCTTTATCTCAGGCATTTGGCTGTCTCAGAAAGCCAGCGTCGAGGGCGTGGTCCGGCAATATCTTCAGGATTTTGTTCGTGAGAACCCTCGTCATCCCTTGAGCACAAGGCTTGCAAGCATCGCAGGGATGACAGAGGTCATGCGCTTTGCCAGCACTGACTCACGGTGCCATATCAGGTCTGACGTGTTCGACGCACGTGTGGACACCGTGGCGGTGGAAATCCCTGGAGGAATGGGCGGGCAAAAATATGCTGCCATGGACCTAACCACCGGTGTGGATCGACAAGCAATGCCGGGTGATTTTCTGAGCAAGCCTATGGGGGCACCCTTCATCCCGGATGCGAAATGTCCTCGTTTTTTGACATTTTTGAGCCAGATTACCGGTGAAGACGGTCAACTGCTTGAGGCGCTGCACATTGCTTTCGGCTATGCCATGTTCGGCCACGTCCGAGATCAAGTGATGTTCATTCTGATCGGCGAAGGATCGAACGGAAAAGGTGTTTTGCTCAACACGATGAAACATGTCTTTGGGGCGTACGCCACCACCGTTAGCTACTCGCTGCTCAAGAAGCACAACACCAACCCCAATGCGCCGACGCCCGCATTGGCTCCAATGGTAGGTGCGCGACTCGTGCAGTCGTCTGAGTTTGGTGAAGGGGAAAAGCTGGAGGAGGCTTTGGTCAAAAATATCACCGGCTCTGACCCTATCAGCTATCGCCAGAACTATGGCTCGCAGACCACGTTCAAGCCGCAATGCAAGATCTTCCTTAGTAGCAACTATTTTCCTCGTATCTCGTTCGAGCATGAGGCCATGTGGCGTCGGCTGTTCGCCATCCGCTTCACCAAGAAGTTTGCCGGGGATATCAACTCATGGACCGTCTCCAGCGCTTGCTTCGCTTGCGCCTTGCGCGCCAAGGCAATTTGTTGATCCAGTGCAGCTTTTCGAGCCAGTAGTTCTTGATAGGTGCTCATGGGGTTTTGTTTTCCAGTCAAGCCTATGAGGATAGCGCTAAACACTTGGTCTTTTCGCGATACTTTCAATATTCAAGTATTGTCTGCCATCGAATGCTGTCTTTGATATTTCTGGGATTTGAAAGGCTTTCCTTTCGATGCTTGAATACCGAATGATATTCGACTGTTATTTTGTCGATTTTGCTTTGTGATATAATGATATTGCTCGATATTTGATTTGCCATCGGTTCATATATCAATATCAGCTTGCTCCCCGCCTGTATTCCCAGGCCGCATTTCCCCCATCCCCCAGCTTGATTTCCCTCGCGCCGTAACCCCACGGTAGCGTGCGCGCGGCTGTCGCCATGACAGCACGCGTGGCACCGCCGTGGCCGTGTCATTGCGGCGGTGATGGGTTGTGTGGTGGCAGATCGCGCCGGGGTGTGCTGGCGGTGGTGCCGAGCGCATAGCTGCGCTTCGTTCTTTTTCCCCTTTCCCTTCTCCCTTTTTTCTCTCAGGAGCTTTCCCATGACCTCTCCGCCTGGTCAGGCCGCCGCATGGCCGAAACAAACACAACTCAAACGCCCCTTGTTCCCCCTTGGGAAGGTCGTCGCCACACCGGGTGCCATGGCGTTGTTGGAGGCGTTGAACACCTCACCTCTTGAATACCTGGTTCGACACGTCATCGGAGACTGGGGTGAGCTGGATGCCGAGGACCGCCAAGCCAACGATGCCGCACTGGTTCATGGCTCGCGCATTTTGTCCAGCTACCGACTTCAAGGAGAACACCGCATCTGGCTCATCACCGAAGCCGACCATAGCGCCACCACGTTCCTGTTACCAGAGGAGTACTGAAATGACCGCTTTCGCTCAAACGCTGCAGCGCCAACAACAAGAGGCTGCTGCCATTCAAACCAGCGAGCGCACCAAGCGCCGCGTCGTTCGCCGCTCGCCAGTCGTCGTTGAGCAGTTGGAGCCAGACGAGCCGGCTGTAGATCTATATGAAGCGGAGCACCACGAACCAGGATCGTCTGGCATGGCCCCTTCGCTTAAGACGGGACATCAGTGCAAGCCATCCAAGTTCGGCTGGTGCAATCTGTCTGGTACGAGGGGATGGGGTTGACGTTGAAAGTCACTGCCGACCAAGCATTGACTGACGAGTGCTTTGAGCGCCTCTGCCCTGAAATGACGGCCAAAGGCTGGCAGCTGAGCAATGCGCCAGTGTTTACGGCTTCCACGGAGCTGGAGGACAGCTTGTTGATTACACCGACGACCTTGGTAGCAGAGCTTCAGCAATGGACTTCTGATGTGGCTGCGACCGTGGTCGATGCCATCGGCGTCTGGGGTAACCACCTCAGAAATACTCAACGATTGAAGGAATCGACGGCGGCAAGCTTGATCGCCACGATGCAGGCCATGACGGTCGCCTGGAAGATGGGGAATCGTTGCTGTCCAAGGGCGGTGGAACTTGGGAGTCGGTCGCTGATATGACCGATTGCCTGGGATGCATGACGGACCCCATCGACGGGCACTTGGACTGAAAGCACGCCTCGCAGTCCGCGAAAGATGCCGTGCTAAGGTGGCCTGAGAGTCGGCGCTCCGCCCTTCAAACGCGGGAATGAGCCGCGATTGATCCGTATAACCAGACGTATAACAATAAGCCACCAAAGAAAAAACCCTAAGTGAATCAATCACTTAGGGTTTATCTTGGCAACGGAGTCGTTCACATAAAGCCTTGAAACCCTCATGAATGCTAGGTTTCATGATTTGAACAATTCCAAGTACCCCCAAAAATACCCCCAATGAATTTGGAGGTCACGTTTTCACGAGCCCGCGAGCAATCTAGCGGCCAACATGCGACAACAAAATACTTCGTACTGTTGCGGCGATCCGACGATGGCTACTCGCCTATTGGGTCCTTTGCCTCACTCTGCCCCGCAGCCTTGAACTCGCTGTACGCCTTCGCCCAATCCACGTCGGGGAATGCATCTTTGACTGAATCCAGAAAGTCCTCGCGGTTCAGCGTCTCGAAGGTCACGTCCTTGTATCGCTCTTCCAGCTTCATTTCCTGGATCAAAGATTCGGCACTTGGAAAGACTCTGTCCAGTTGACCGGTAAGCCACCGTTTTGCAGCCATCTCGGAAACCTCGCCATTGAGCGATTGACCGCGCACCGCATCTGGCTTGGCATCGATCACGCGCTGGAGGTAGTAGGCAACGATCTGCTCGCGTGAGGTGTCGAGGTGTTTTTGTAAATCTTCAGCGACGGATTTCTGATGCGCCTCCAGCTTGATGCGGAACTCTTTCAGCCGGGTCACCAAATGCGGCTTGGCTGCTTTCAGCACCACGCGCCCGTGATCCTTGCCCAGCGAGGGCGTGAAGTTCTTGCGGATCTCGTTGAGCGCATCTTCCAGCGGCTTGGACGATAGCTTACTGCCCTTCTCGATCAGCTCGAACGTGGTGCGCAAACGGTTTTCGAGCTCTTCACTGCCGCCAAGGTTTTGAATTTTTTCAGGTATCGCCATGCGGTGGCGCTGGATGGCCGCGCCGGTCAGGCTCAGCTCCACATACTGCAGGTACGGCTCAAACACCCGCACCTGCCGCGCCAGGTCAAAGCGCACTGGGGGTGCTGTTTCAAGGCTGGAAGTCACTTCGGCCAATTTTTCTGGCGTGATGGGTGCCGATACGACATCCACGGTCAAGGCTTCGATGTGCTGTTTGGCCTCGGGGGTCTTGGCCTGGGCTATTGCAATGGTCTTGGCAGCGGGGGACAGCCGGGCCAGCGCCTGGGACACCTGTTCGCCCGACATGCGCACGGCGTTGGAGGCAGCGCCGTCGGTGGGCTCGGCCTCCAGATACAGCGCAGTGGGGGTGAAAATATAGCCCTCGTTGTCCACCACGACCAAGGCTGTGCGCAGGCCGGGTGAACTTTGCACCGCAATGCCAGCGTCCAGCAGCAGCTTGACCGCATCCACGTTGCCATAGCCCATGCGCATCACGCGGTCGTCAAAATCCAGACTGACGGTCAGCATTTCTTTACCCACACGACCTGCCACTTCCACCATGGCCTGCGCCAGATCGAGCTGAAGACCCGGCCCGGCATAGCAGACCGCATGGCGGGCAGACCGAACCAGCTCGGCGAGGCGCAACGGCGTCAGCGAGCAAAAAAGTGCGTCAGTCGTCGTCATATCAAAACCTTTGTCAAAACAGCCCCACAGCGCCAGCTGTCGCTCACAACCGCCCTGCTTCCAAAAAACTGAAGTAGTCAACCCGGTTAAAAATGATGTGGTCCAGCAGTTCGATGCCAAGGATGCTCCCAGCAGCCCTGAGCTGGGCGGTGATGTGGATGTCACTCGCCGAAGGCTCCACACCGCCGCTGGGGTGGTTGTGCGCAACGATGATGGCGGCGGCGCGGTCCGCCAGTGCATCGGCAAATACTTCACGCGGGTGCACGGGGCTTCGATCAATCAAGCCAATCGACACCACACGAATATTCAGTATTTCATTGGCGCCGTTGATACTGGCGCACAGAAAGTGCTCCTGCTTGCGGTCGGCGTAGTGGCGCACATGGGGCAACAGGTCAGCCGGGGTTTCAATCCTGGAACCTTCGGGTTTGATGCGGCGGCGGGCAAACTCAATGGCCGCCAGCACCAAGGTGGCTTTGGCATCACCCACGCCGTCAAACTGCGTCAGGTCGTTCGCCGTAACGTGCAAACCCTTTTCGTCCATCAGCCGCACCAGTTTGGCGGCCAGGGTCATCACGTCCATGCTGGCGGTGCCTTTGCCCAGCAGCACGGCCAGCAACTCCTGGTCGCTCAGGGCACACGCGCCTTTGCGCAACAGCTTCTCGCGTGGCCGGTCGTCTTCGGGGATCTGCGCAATGGTCTTGCCCATGGCTTTATGCCGCAACGTGCAGGTGGTGTTGAATCACGGTCATGGCCATGATGTCGAAAATGCCTGCCACATCGGTGTACTTGATGTCCGACAGCTCCTCAAAGCGGCCCATATCGTTGTAGACCGCCTGAATCTCGCCGTTCACCTGGCCACGGTAGACGCCGTTCAAATAAATGCCATCCGAGCGATGCGCCGTCACCGTTTGGCGGATCGACAGGTCAGCCGCCTTGGCTTCGGTCACCTGCTTGATGAGAATGGCCTCTTCGTCGCTGATGGGAAATTTGGCCAGGATGTTGTCAATCATTTCCTGCACCGACACCTTGAGCGGCGGCGGGCCAGCGCCCGGCCTGCCTTTACTGGGCTTGAGCTTGACCGGGCCAGCGCTGGTGGTCACTCCCTGGTAGGTCACGCTGGCCTTGGTGACCTCGGTCTGCCGGATCAGCTTCATCAACTCCGACACGCCGCCCGCCTTGATCAGTTGTGGCCCCACGATCTCGGCAAACCTGGCCAGTTCCTGCACCTCGGCTGAAAAAGTAAAAAAACAGGTGAGGAAATGAAAGCTCTTCACAAATTTGGCCAGCAGATAGACGAACGCCTTGCGCTCCTCCATGTCGCTCCACCGCGCCTGGAAGCGTTTGCGGAGCGCATCGACCATGTACTGCACCTGTGCATCCGTGCCGGTGGCCAATAGCTTGCCCAGTTCTGCGGCATCCTTTTGCGTGAACAACCCGGCCGCCAAAATCTCGTCGTACAGCTTCAGGCACAGCGCCTGGTCGGGCTCTTGCGGCTCAAAGGGCGTGCCTTTGCGGTACTTGGTGAACGCCTTCAGAATCGCCTTGGCATTGTTGGTGAAGTCCACCACCACTACTTTGTCTTTACCGTCATGGCAGCGGTTTAACCGAGAAACCGTTTGCACCGCATTGCGGTCCACCACCGGCTTGTCCAGAAACATGCCCGCCAGCAAGGGCTGGTCAAACCCGGTTTGAAACTTGTTGGCCACCACCATCAGCCGGTAGTCATCGCCTTCAAAACGGTCTTCAATCAACTCGCCATCCACCAGCCCATTCACCGCGTGCTCACTGATGGCCGCATTGGTTTCGGGGTGGGTAAAGTCTGAAAACGCATACAGCGCACGGTAGGTGGCACCCCGCTCCTTGAGCTTTGCCTGGATGATTTCAAAATACCGCAGCCCCGCCACGCGCGAACTGGTCACGATCATCGCTTTGGCCCGCCCGCCAATCAGCGGCATCACATCTTTCTCAAAGATGCGCAACATCACCTCGGCCTTGTACTGAATCAAGCCGTCGTCCTGATAGGCCACATTCTTCAGTGCCTTGGCCACCACGCCCGCCGGGTAGCGCGCTTCGTCTTCCAGCTTGGGCACCACCGCGCAATGCAGGTTGTAGAGGGTCTTGTACGAAATGATGCTGGCCGCCACGTCCACGATATAACCCTCGGCAATCGCCTCGGCCTCGGAGTAGGTGTCAAACGCCTCGCCAAACAGGCTGACCGTGGCTGGCGCGGGCGTAGCGGTAAACGCCACCATCAACTGGTTCAGGTCGTGCTCGCGGATGATCCTGGCGATGTGCTCCTGCGGGTCGGCGGCGTCATCCGCCGCATCCTCAGCATCCGGTTCATCCGCCTTGCGAAATGGCAGCCGAATAGCAGCGCCCATTTGCCCCTCTTGCGAGCGGTGTGCCTCGTCAATCAAAAAAGCCACGCGCAGCGTCTTCAGCACCGGGTTGTTCTGGATCTGGTCCAGCACCCAGGCAAACTTTTGCTGCGTGGTCACGATGATCGACTTGCGCTGCGCCATGAAGCGCGGCAAATCGTCCGCCTTGCGGGCCAGGCCCACCACCTCTTTCAGGTGGGTGAAGTTCTCCAGGTCTTCCCGCACATTGGTGTCCAGCGACTTGCGGTCGGTCAGGATGAACACCATGTCCACCAGCTTTTCGCTGGTGCCGGGCTTGAACAGGCTGTGCAGCCGGTCTGCCAGCCAGCACATGGTGAGCGTCTTGCCGCTGCCTGCCGAATGGTTGATCAGGTACTTGTGGCCAATATAGCCACTCGCGGCAAAGTGCTCTGAAATGCTGTCGGCCACCTTGCGCACGGTTCGGCTCTGGTGATAGCGCGGAAACAGCGTGAAGGCGGGCCGCTCTGGCCTGTCGTCCTGCGCATCGCGCTGGGGCACGCGCACCAGAAAGAACGACAGCGCCTCCATCAACGCATCCGGCCCCAGCACCTCGCGGTACAAAAACTCCACTGGGTATTCGGTATCGACGCTGGCCGTGTTGGTCAGCCCCATGTTGTGCCAGCGAAAGTTCTGCTCACGGCGCGGGTCGGTGGCGGCCTTCACTTCGCTGGTGTCAGCAGCCAGGTACAAAAACGGGTGCTGAAAAATCTTGCGCGTGTGGTCGCGCTGGGTGAACTGCGCCACGGCGTCGTGCACCGTCTGGTTTTTTTCGTGCTTCAGCTCCAGCGCCACGATGGGCAGGCCGTTGAGGAAGAAGACGAAATCAATCTCGTGGTTCGCCTCGCCAAAGTAAAAATGGGGCCGAAAGCTGATGCGGTTCTGTGCGTACCTGGGCGCGGCCGCGCTCTCGCTGGAGCGGGGCTTGGGGTAGAACAGGCGCAGCGCCTGCCCACGCACCTTCAGGCCATTGCGCAGCAGCAACCACAGCGGTGTGTGGGCCAGTTCGCTGCGCAGGGCTTTGAACACCTCAGCGCGCGCATCGGTGCTGTAGTCGGCGGCCAGCTTTTCCAGTGCATCAGCCTGCGTGGCATTCAAAAAGTCCCACAGCGCATCTTCGGCAAGGCAGTGCTCGGTGTCGGAAATGTCGGCCTGCGCCAGCACGCCATAGCGGTGCACCCGGACAAGGAAGTCTGCAATGTGCTTTTGAAACTTCAACTCCGGTGCTTTTGCCATGATCAGCCCTCACTGCCTTTGATTTTTTTGACCCGACTCACCGGCTTCGCTGCCAACTGCTTGAAGTTGCCTGGCGAGATGACCGGCTTGCCGCTTTGCTGCTCAATGTCCTTGCGCGTGCGCCCGGCCACGGCGCCGCCGTCTTTGGCGTCTTTTTTCAGCCTGGGCATGCCCACCGAATCGCGGTCGCGGTGCAGCTTGGTGGTGGTGGCCTCGCCCAGCATGGTCAGAATCAGCTCGATGTCGGTCATGTGGTCGCGCAGATTCTCGCGCGCCAGGGCTTTCACCTGCTTGTATTCGTCCACCCTGAGGGCAAAGGTGCCCTGCATGATCTCGTTGGTGAGAATGGCGAACTCCTGGCTGCTGGTCACGCCGCGCTGCTTCCACTCATCCGTCAGGTCCTGCCGCACGGCAATGCCGCGCAGGCGCTTGTCGATCCACTCCTTGGGGTAACCCTTTTTCTCATACAGGTCTTGCATGCGGCCCATGGCCAGCTCGGGGTTCTCGATCTCGTCCAGCCGCTCTTTGCCCACCTTGGCCAGCCAGCGTTTGAGCGGCTCGGCCTTGGGGCTGGGGATGGACTGGATCAGGCGAAATATGCCTTGCGTGTTCCAGCATTGCAGCTTTTGCCGCCCACCCGCCGTATCGAACGCCAGCCCAAGGGGGGGGACAATTTGTCCCCCCCCTTGACTGTCCAGGCCCAGAGCCGGGTCGCGCCTGCGCATCTTCTTCCAGTAGTCCGACGGGTCCGCCGCATCGGTCAGCGCGGCAATGATGTCGGTGATGACAAACCACCACTCGTCGTTGTGCAGTGCTCGGCGAATCTCGCGGCTTTGGAACAGGGCCACACCCGGTTTGGATTGGCCTTCAGCATTCGTCATGGCTCTCTCCCAAGAGAATTTATGCCAAATCGGCCTCTAGCGCTTACTAGATAAGCGCAAGCAGCTATTAATTTAATAGCAAACATCGAGCGCCACGGACTCGACAGGGCATTCATGCAATGGCCGCAACATCCGCCTCGGTCACCCGCCGCTGCCCGGTCACGCATTCGTGGATCAGGGACTTGCGGTAGGCGATCAGGGTGTCGATTTGGGCGGTAATGGTTGCGCGCAGGCGGTTCAACTCACCGAACTTCACATCAACGAAATCCGCAATTGCTTCTTGCTCATCAAGCGTTGGCGGCAACGCCAATTGAATGCCACCCAATTCTTCGGCGTTTAAATGTGGTTGAGCCGCACGAAGTGTCAGCAAGTAAATCTGCCCTTCAAGCACATACCGACTCAAGAGGCAATAAGCCAGGAAGCGCGGCGAAGTCCGTGTTGCAGTGACCACCATGTCGTATCCAGCAACCATGCCGTCCAAATCTGACGGCACGATAGCGGAATCGCCTGTGTAAGCACCACTGCGAACAACAATGATCTCGCCAGCCTTTAAATATGGATTCCTGCCAAGCGGCAGGTCGTCTGGATCAACCCGCAAAAAATTTCCTCGCCGTATCGTCCCAGCATCTACATCCGTGGCACGAATCATTCCAACGCCAGAAGAAAGTTCTACCGGCGGCTGGCCAAGCCCATATCGAACAGCCGCTACAGATTTCAGACGTCGAAAGCCCCACCCTACAGGAACGATTGGCAACACAGTTGCGCCGGTGGCCCGGGTTTCAATGTTTGGGTTGAGGCCAAGCGTCAACGCCTTAAGAAGTATTGAGCTTTTGAGGGCATCCAGGGTGTCGAGTTGGCGGCGTTTGGCAGAGACGGCGGCGTCGATGGCGGCACAGCTTGCGTCCAGATAGGTGGAGATGCGTTGTTGCTCGGGCAGGGGTGGCAGCGTGACAGTGAATGCATTGAAATCCTTGTCCCCAATGGCCGGGTACCCAACGCCGGTGGCTGCGGCCTCGAAATACTGCCGGGCATTCTCGGACAACAGGTGGTAGTAAGTAAATTGCGGTGCGAGTTTGTTTGACTGTGGCTCCACAACATTAAAGCCAGTCGAACAAATCAAGTGCTTGGGTGCACTGGCAAAAAAGGCCACCGCCTGCAAATTGGGTCGGACAGACGAAATGACTGTGCTACCAGAAGCCACCCGCCGCCGCGCACGAGACGGCGCATCTTCAAAACGGAGGTGTTCGATTGCATCGGTGGAGACCACGCCGTTGTAGTTGACGTTCGAGATTTCAAGGTAGTCAAACTCGTAGTCCGCATCAGTTCCGGCGGGCAGCGCGTTGGCATTCACCCTTGCCACGTCTTTCAGTCGCTCAACCTTCCAACCTGAGGGCACAGCACTCATTTCGCCAACCCCTCCAACATCTTCTCCGCCTCTTTCTCCAGCTCCCAGAACCTGGCCAGCAAGTCTTTGGCCGGTGTCGGCGGCTGGTAGCGGTAGAAGTATTTGTTGGGCAGGATTTCATAGCCCAGTTGCGGGCTGTCTTCCCAGCGGATGATGGGCTTGGCGATCTCGCGCTTCAAAAAGGCGGCAATGTCCTCGCCGTGCGGGATGTATTCGTCGTCGGCCACGTAGTGCCGGTGCGTCCACTCGACCGACAGGATTTCGGGCCACAGGGTTGCGCTGTCGCCCAAGGCGGCTTTGAGTTTTTTGGTGGCGCTGTCGGCGGGTTTCAGGGCAATGGTGATGGTTTTTTCTTGGCCCTCCGCCTTCACGCGCACGCGAAAGGTGATGTCGCTGTCGTGAAACTCCTGCTCTTTTTTTAGGTTGGCGGCGGTAAAGGCTTTCTCGTACGGCTCGGTCACGGTGGCGGGTTGGTCGTTGGCGTCGGTCTGCCAGAACACGACCTTGACCTTGTGGAAGGCAAAGTCCTGGGCTTTGAACAGCTTGACGTGGGCGTCGTCAAAGCCTTTGGCCCACCCTTTTTGATACCGGGTCTCAATCCACTGGCGGTGCAAGTCGGCCATGCGGTTGCGCTTGTTGCCGAAGGCTTTGGGCTCTTTTTCGCACTGCTGGCGTGCGTCGATCAGCATCACGCGGCCTTGGTGGCTGGCGGGCTTGTCGTTGCGCAGCAGCCAGATGTAGGTGTAGATGCCGGTGTTGTAGAAGAGCTGATCGGGCAGCATGACGATGGCATCTAACCAGTCGTTCTCCAGAATCCAGCGGCGGATTTCGCTCTCGCCCGAGCCGCAGTCGCCGTTAGACAGCGGCGAGCCGTTGAAGACGATGGCTATGCGGCTGCCGCCGTCGGCGGGCTCCACCATTTTGGCGAGCATGGTTTGCAGAAACAGCAGCGCACCGTCGTTCACGCGGGGCAGGCCTGCCCGGTAGCGGGTTTTGAGCAGCTTGCGCGCCTCGGTTTCATACCCGTCTTTGCCGCCCCAGGTGACGCCAAAGGGCGGGTTGCTCAGCATGCGGTTGAAGCGGTATTTGCTCTCGGGCAACTGGTCGCCAGGTTCTTTGCTATGCGGGTCGTGCGGAATCAGCGAGTTGCCCAAGAAAACCGTTTTGCGTTGCTGCGCCTCGTTTTTAATCAGCAGGTCGGCCTGGCAAATGGCGTAGTTGGAGGGGGACAGCTCCTGGCCGTGCACGGTCAGGTACTTTTCCACCCGGTCTTTTTCAGCCGGTGTGGCGGCCCGTTCGAGCAGGTGTTCTTTGGCGACGGACAACATGCCGCCGGTGCCGCAGGCCGGGTCGTACACGGAAAAGTGCCGGTCGGGGATGGGGATGTCCAGCAGCTCCACCATCAGGCGCACCACTTCGCGCGGGGTGAAGTGTTCACCGGCCTCATCACCGCTTTGCTCCGAGAAGCGCCGCAGCAGCTCTTCGTAGATGTAGCCCATTTCCAGCCCCGAGAGCTGGTCGGGGCCCAGGGGCAGTTCCTTGTACTGGTTGAGGATGGGGGCCAGCCGGTTGTTCTTCACCATCAGGGTGATGGTGGCGCGGTAGTTGAAGTGCTCGATGATTTCCTCCACCGCTGGCGAGAAGCCATTGATGTACGAGCGGAAGTTGGCCTCCAGCAGCGTAGGGTCGTCTTCATAGACCTTGCGCAGCGTCCAGTGGGTGGAGTTCGAGAAAGGCGCCAGCTGGGAGTTGACCTCCAGGTCTTTCACCAGCTTGGCGAGCGCGTCCTCGGTGAGCTGGGGCCGCTTGGCCAGCACTTCGGCACTTTTGGCATCGCGCCAGGCCAGCAGCACGCATTCGAGCCGCCGGATGACGATGATGGGCAGGATGACGCTTTGGTATTCATACGCCTTGAACTTGCCACGCAGGCGCTCGGCGGATTTCCAGATTTCGTTGGCGAGGTTGTCGAGCTTGGGTTTGTTGAGCGAGAGCGCCATTGAATAATTTTTCCTGTCTCTGTCCGTGAGCCGATGGCCATCTGCAGCCACGCAATCAACCGCCGCCGGAGGGCCGTGTACAGTGGGTGCAATAGCGGTGAACAAAGTGTATTGCACCACAGCAACGGGGGAGAAATGGCCGATTTTGACTCTCTGACCTGGGCCCTGGAAGCCTGGTTCGACCGCCCGCTTGGCGAACTGCCCGAGGCGCTGCGCCAACGGGTTCAGCAAGAGTTCTTTCCCATGCCGTGGGATCAACTGTCTGCCGACCAGCGCCGCAGTGTTGCCCTGCAGCTCGACTATCAGCATGACCCTGCCACCGAGCAGGACCAGAAGTTTTGGTGGGACTTTTTTGAGCGGGTGGGCGGCCTGAAGAAGCAGGTGGCTGAATGGGAGGCGGTTGCCACCCTCACCGCTGCGGAACTGGCAACCAAGGAAGGCCGACTGGCGGAGCTGAAACAAGAGCTGACCCGCATGGAAGCGCAGAAACGTGCGGCGCGGGGAGACTATTTCCCCGAACGGCCCCACTCCAAAGGGCAAGAAAAACCTCATATATCTCCCAGCCCAGGCGCGCGGTACACCCCTTATCCCAAGGCCATGCAACAACTGGTTCAGCGCCTCGGTGCGTCACCTGAAGAACTGGCCGCCTGGATCTTTATGGGGCCAGAGCGTGGCGGGATCGCCGCGTACGTGAATGCCAATGAGCTGGATTCACCACCACGTTTTTCGTATGCCTACTTCGTGGGCACATCCGACTACATCGCGCCGCTCATGGGATGCTGGTTCAAGGCCGATGATGTGGAGCAGTTTGTCCCGGCAGACCGCTACATCGTTGGCGCCGCATTGATCGAACGGTGGAACAAAAGGCCTGGTTTGCGAGCGGAGGCATTCATTCACGCCAAGATTGCGGAGTCCCGGCTTTTAGATATTCATCCGATCTATGGCGGGACGCGGGGCACGTTTTCAGAGCAGTCCGATTGGCCAGGGCTGGAGAGTGGGTTGTTTGCGCTGGCCGAAGTTTTGCACATTGAGGCTGAAGATTTTGGCGATGCTCACGCCTTGACGGAACCGTTCACGGCCAATCCAGAACTGATGAGCCATGAAGTGACGGCAAAGGAAATTCCGATCTCAAGCCCCCTCATTTCAATCACAGCGCGAAAGACCACCGTGAAACGGGGTGCACGCAAGCCCCAAACACTTAAAAAGCATTCGGCCTGGCAAAAGGCGTACCGGCAGTCTGTGAAGGAAAACCCCGGAAAGTCGGATGTTTGGCACGCAAATCACATTGCAAGATTGGATGTCGGACGGGGTGCCAGCCCGGACACCATCAGAAAAAACATGAAAACTCGTAAATAGTTGGGCGAAAACTTTCTCGCCCAACTTTGCGCCCAAGCCTGGGCATTCTCTATAGAGGAAATTCGATCCTGCATGCAGCAGGACTGAATTTCTTGTGCTCCCCCGGTACATCAATCGACCATTGCCTCTCCTTCGAAAGGACGACATCGAGGGCGTTTTTTTGCGCCCAAAAATCCCAAAACGCCCAAACACACTGCGTCTGAGTTTGTTCCATACCCGTCAAAGAGGACCCACCATGACGCACACCATCCTGCGCATTTCAGCCGCAAAAACCCAGTCAGGCTACTCCCGCTCCACCATCTATCTGCGCATTGCGCAGGGCTTGTGGACCAAACCCGTCAGCCTGGGGCCACGCGCCGTGGGCTGGCCTGCCCATGAAGTCGATGCGCTGAACGCGGCGCGCATCTCGGGCAAGACCGATGATCAAATCCGCGAGCTGGTCGAGTCTCTGCACACCAAGCGCAAAGAGCTGATGGCTGCTTGGGGTCTGTAGAAATGACGAGCGTTCTTCAACCCCTCCTCTATTGGCTGGTCCAGTCTGCACCTTATGCCACTGCCATTGTTTTGGGTGGTGCATTGAAAGGGTGTGTATGAACGTTCTGATCGACCCATGCCCGCTGGCGACCAAAAATCTCGCAACGCCAGACAACTCTCACAACTGCGAACCAGAAAACGCGGGTGATGCGGGTGATGCGGGTGATGCGGGTGATGCGGGTGATGCGGGTGATGCGGAGCAAACCACGCCCGCAGAGCCTTGCAGACTGCCACTGGCCTTCACGGTCATCACCAGCATCCGGCCAACCCGGCTCACGAAGATCATTGGGCTGAACGCCAAAGGCGGTATGCGCAAGGAGACGGCTGCCGTGCTGGGCCAGGGCCAGGCGCAGCGCGTGGTGGTGGCCGATCTGAACGGCCTCAAGTCCCATCTGGATGGCCTGACCAGTGCACAGGCCGTCACCTGGGGCGTGACCAAGCAAGAAGCGGTAGCTGTCTGCACGCAAGGGAATGCCGAGGCGCAGCAAGCAGGTGCCATTGCCCGCACCCGCGAGAACTTCCAGTTTATGGCTGCGCCTGGCGTGATGATGCTGGACCACGATGGTTTGCCCGATGGCGAATTGTCGGCGCTGCAGTTTCGTGATCGCCTGATTGCCGCCGCGCCCGCGTTGGCCGATGCCCCCATGCTCTGGCGGCCCAGTGCGTCGGCGGGTTGTGTGGGACCGGATGGCAGCGTCTTGTCGGGGCTGACCCGGCACCGCCTGTACATCCCCGTGGCGGATGCCTCGCTGGTACCCGAGGCGGGCAAGGCGCTGGAGGCCTTGCTGTGGGCCGCGCCGGGCGGCGGCTGGTGCGATGTGGGCGCCGCAGGCCAGCGGCTGCCACGTTGCCTGGTCGATGCGTCGGTATGGCAGCCCGAGCGGCTGGACTTTGCCGGGCCTTCGGTCCTGGCCGACGGGGTGACCCGCTCGGGCGTGGAAGGTGTGGTCTACGGCGACGCCACCGCCCAGTTCAACCTGCACCTGCTGATCGATAGCGCGACACCCTCCATCAAAAAAAAGGCCCAAGCCGGGCTCAAGGCCGCACGCGCAGCAGTTGCTGAAAGATGCGATGCCGCCCGGCGCGACTGGGTGGCAGACAAGGCCCCCGCCCTGGCGCAACGCCGTGGCATCAAGCTGGCGCAAGCCACCAACGTGCTGGAGCGCGCTGCGGTGCATCAGGTGCTGATGGGCGACTTTGAGCTGACCTGCGCCGACGGCCAGGTAGTGACAGTGGCGCAGCTTTTGGACAACCCTTACTGCTGGCACAACACCCGGTTTGCCGACCCGCTCGACCCCGATGCAGACAAGCGCGTGGCCGTGGCCCGGCTGCTGAACGGCACTCGCCCCGACCTGTTCTCACACCGGCATGGGGGGATGCGCTATGAGTTGCGCCGCCAGTCGGCACGGGTTCAGCTGGGCCGGGGCATGCGGGTGGACGCCACCGATGCGGTGCTGCATGTCTTGCGCGAGCGCAGCGAGCTGTTCGACTTTGGCACCAATGCCATAGCCTTTGTAGCCGACGGCAAGGCCACGCCAGTCAGCCGCGACTGGCTGGTGGACCATGCAGGCCGGGTGGCGGAGTTCTACAGCGTCAAGACCGAACGCGATGAAGATGGCAATGTCACGTCCACGCGAGAGATCCCCGAAGACGCACCCAGCTACATTGCCAACGCCATCATCGCCAAACACGGCAGCCGCAACTTCCGCAAGCTGACGGCCGTCACAACGGCACCCACCTTGCGGCCCGATGGCAGTGTTCTGGACGAGCCAGGCCATGATGCGGCGACCGGGCTGATGTACGTTACGACCGAGGCCTATCCGCTGGCCGTGCCGTCGGCACCCACGGTCGAACAAGCCCTGGACGCATTGGGCAAGCTGTGGCACCCGATCCGCCTGTTTCCATTTGCCGACGACGTGGCCGTGGGCGTGACCCTGGCCGCCATGTTGGCCGCTTGTTTGCGCCCCGCCCTGCCCACCTGCCCTGCCACCGGATTTGATGCGCCAGCGGCAGGCACCGGCAAAACCTTGCTGGCCAAGTGCATTGGTGCGCTGGCCACGGGCGGCGATGTGGCCGTGCTGCCACCTACCAACGAAGAGGACGAGTGTCGCAAGCGTTTGTTTGCGGCGCTGCGCGGTGGCTCCAAGGTGCTGCTGTGGGACAACGTGCGCGAGCCGCTGGGCAACTCGGTGATCGACTCGTTCTTGACCTCGTCGTTGTTTGCCGACCGGGTGCTGGGCGCTTCGGAGAATGTGGAGTTGCCCAACCGCTCTCTGTTTCTGGTGTCGGGCAACAACCTGGTGCTGACGGGTGACACCCACCGGCGGATCTTGCTGGCACGGCTTGATGCGCAGATTGAAACGCCCTTCAAACGCGAGTTCGAGTTTGACCCGCTCACCGAGGTCTGCAACAACCGCCAGGCCCTGGTGGTGGCCGCGCTGACGATTGTCCGTGCCTACATTGCTGCGGGCCGACCCAAAGTGGGCAAAGGGCGGATTGCCTCGTTTGAGCTGTGGGATGACCTGGTGCGCCAGCCCCTGTGCTGGCTCCGGGAACGCATGCTGGAGTCGGGCCGCAATCTGACCGACCTGCCCTTGTTTGTGGACCCGGCTGAATCCATCGACCGCGCTGCATCAGAAAACCCCGAAACCGCCAAGCTGGCGGCACTGCTGAATGCGTGGGTTTCCACTTTCGGCACCACGCCTACATCACCGGCACAGGCCATCGCCAAAGCTACTGAACATCATGGTGCTCAATCTGTGTTGTTCGATGCACTCGACGAGATCGCGGGGCAAAACGGCAAGCTCAATGTGCGGATATTGGGCCGCTGGCTGGAGCGCCACTCCGGTCAGCTGTGCACGGGCCTGCGGCTTGTTCTGGCCAACAAGACCAATGGCTTGAAGCGCTGGACGGTGGTGCGCACGGTGGAGCGTGCCGCTGCGGACAACGCAAGCCCCGCAGTTGCGAGAGTTGCGCCAGGTTGCGAGATTCAGGAGGCTGACGAAACTGCCCGTGCAAACCAGTTGAACGATGTGGAGATTTTCTGATGACCGCATTGGCCATAGAAACCGTGGTGGCACAGCTCTCCCATGCTGGCCTGAGCCTTTCCCTGGCGCCCGCCGGGGGTCTGGCAGTGGCGCCGGCCAGCCATCTGACAACGGAGTTGCGCGACCTTATCCGCAGCAGCAAGAACCAACTGATCGATTGTTTGACTGCTGCCAATGATTCCGCCAGCGAGGCGACTGATCCACCCAAAGACCCTGCGCTCTGGAAAGACCTGGCTGCGGCCTACCACGCCCACCATTTCCACTGCCCCATCTGCATCGCCGCCGGGCGCGGCAGCCGATACGGGCAACGCTGTGGCGCTGGCCTGGCGCTGTGGCGGGTGTATTGCAATGGATCTGAACCTTGTTTTTGAAAGCCTGCCATGCGTTCCACCACCTGCACTCCTTCTTTGGCGCCCGCTGCAGAAGTCGGTCACACCCCCTACGAAGTCGTCCGGTTCAACGCCCTCAAGCACGGCATCCTGAGCCGCTACACCGTGCTCAGCCATGAAAACCATGCCGACTATGAAAGCCTGGTCAACTCGCTAATGGATGAACACCTGCCAGCGGGGGCGACTGAACAGCACCTGGTTGAAGAACTGGCCAGCGTCATCTGGCGCAAGCGCCGGGTGCTGCAGGCCGAGGGGGCCACCATCAACAAGGGTTTGAAGGAATCCGCCCGCAGCGCCAAGACCGTCATCCCGGCGGCCGCACCATTTGAAATGGGCCTGTCAGGCGAAGGGACCGACATCCGCAACCTGATGGACTTGAAACCCGAGGACGTGACCGAGAGCCAGCGCACTGCCCGCCATGACCTCGATGCCACCAACAAGGCCGCCGCGATCCTGCGCAAAGGTGGCGACCGCGCCTATGACAGAGCCCTGCGCGCCCTGCTGCCCGACACCCGCGAATGGTGGCAGAGCTACGTGGACGATGAAGAATACCCTGCGGACGCCACGGGGCTGGCAGCGTTCATCCGCGAACGCGTCACCCCCTTTGTCTACCAGCAAGAAAAGGAATCTCGCCACCACAACGCCATCGTCAACCAGACCCTTGGCGAGGGGCTGCAAGCCTACAAGCTGGAGAAGCTTTCACGCTACGAAACGCACCTGGACCGCAAGTTTGAGCGCACGCTGGCAATGCTGATCAAGCTGAAAGACCTCAGAAGCACTCGCGCGGCGTAAATCCACGCGCACTTTGCATCAAGACGAAATACCCTGGAAAGCAAGCATCCATGCGGATTGGGGGAGATTTCGTTGGTTTCCAAGCCGCAACACCTGCACAACTTGCCAATTGATTTCGACAAAAAACCGGAGAATAAAAATGGGTGGACGCGGCAGTGGACGGCGCAGCAGCCTCAGCGGCAAACTGGAGACCAATGACGCGATGCCGCTGGACATCCGCAAGATCGCCCGCAGCGGCCTGTTGATACCGGGCAGTAGCTTTGGTTGGCAGTGGACGGTAAACGCCCGGCCGGTGGCGAGCATCCGTATCCGGGTGGATCGGGAAAGCCTGGTGCTGTCCTACCGCATGAAAAGCACAGGCGATGTGGTCGAGCAACGGGTGCAAACGCAGACTACCCCCTGCAACCTGGGCGGCCAGCGCCACTGGTTCGCCTGCCCCCGGTGCAGCAATCGGGTGGCCGTGGTCTACGCGCCGGGTCGTTACTTTGCCTGCCGCCAGTGCTGCGGACTGGGATACGCCACACAAAAAGAAGGCGCAGGCGATAGAGCAGCCACCCGCGCAGACAAGCTACGGAAACGGCTGGGCTGGGAGGCTGGCATTTTGAACGGACCGGGTGTAAAGCCCAAGGGCATGCACTGGAAGACTTTCCTACGGCTCAAAAGCCAGCACGATGCATTGGTCCAGATCAGTTTGCAGGACATGGCCCACCGGTTTGGCTTTCTTCAAAAACTGCTGGACGGATGAATTTGTTTCGCAAAACCGCCCTGGATCTTGAGGGCGTTGATCGCCCTTGTTCAAAACTTGGCACTCCCAATGCGAGATGCCGATGTTGTGCCATGAACAAATGAGCATTTGAGTCCTGGCCTCGGTGGTTATGACTGCTTTGAATCCACGACGCCATCACTTGAACGACTGGCTGCGTCAACAGCTTGCAGCAGTTCATCTGTCAGGCGATAGATACCTGGGCGCTTGCTTTCTCGTGGACCGGCGATATTCAGTGTCTCGATCTCATGGTGACGCAGCCATGCGAGCACTTGGACTGCAACATCCGTTACGCACCCGTCGTCCAGCTGAACGACGAGATACGGCTTGGCCATCCGCTCGGCAAAAATTTGGGTAGCGAGTGTCCCACCTTCCATGTCGCCGATATTGATGATCAATGTGCCATCGCTGTCTTCTACATTGCGGCGGGTGCGCTGGCGGTAGCCACCATCGGTCAGTTCAGCGAGTTGGTATTTCAATGGGACAGGACCGTCCTCGGCCTGGCGCCCGCAAGGTGCCCAGCCTCCGTGCGTGTACCCGTGCTCAATGGCAAAATCCAGCGCACCACGATCTGCGCCGGTTTGCCCGCCTGAGACAATGTGCTTACAGAAGCGAGGCGGTTCGCGGAGGTGGGTTCGAAACGGCGGCAGCGGTAAAAGTGTTCCGTCGGCAAGGACTTCCGTGCGTTCGTCGATGCGGTGATTCGGGTCTTCGAAGGGCTTGCAGTACACGACGCGAAACGCATCACCCACTTCCTCCTTCAGCCAGCGGGTCAGTTGCAGGCCACGCATGTGGAAAGCCACCCAGTCCCAATCACTGGCGTCAAAGTCAGCCGAGTAGAACGATGTGCGATCAAACTCGATGGCCCAATCTGCAAACTTGCGCCATAGTCCTTCTGACATTGGGAACGACTCGTCCCAATACGTTCCATCGCAACAATTGGGACCAACGCCGCCTTGATCGGGCTTGTCGACAAGCCACAGGAACGGCGCGTTCCCATACTCCACCAGCACAGTGAGGATGGGAACAATCGTCTTGCACTCGGAATGATTCATGACCGGATCAATCGTACGCACGGTTGTGCATGTAGGTTCTACCTCTTCGTACTCCGTCACCGCGAGGATGCGACCCACGGATGGTTCAGTACGATGTCTTGGGTTTGGGCATGGTCATCGTCAGGCTCAGGATCGCCCTGCAAATCCCAGTGCTGCGGATCAAACTCCGTTGTGAAGAAGCGGATCAACTCCGCCTTTAACGCCGCAGCCAATTTGGCGCGCGAAACAATGCCCTCCAACAGCCTCTTGTTCTCATAGGTGTGCGTGACACGCAGCAATACACGCTGCGGATCATCGGTACGCAGCACCGTCAGCACTGCAATCAGTCCTTCCTCGTCAATCTGCATCTCTACCGGCAGATCGCCTTCGTCGATTTCACGGCCCCAGGCGAGCAGCTCTGGGAATGGGTCGAACACGTTGGACAAGTCAATTTTGGCCGTGGCATCGGCCAGCGTCAGTTCTAGCGTCGCCCACCCGTATTTCTCCATCTTCAGTCGAACGCCGAGTTGGGCATCGGGCAGGCCTGGACGAAGCACAAACCACTTAGCAGGCTCCTCGGCGGGCCTGCTCAAACCCGCACGAGCCCAGCGATCGAGGCTGTATGAGTGCAGCCCCCCCGTGTTGCCGCAAACGAAAAATGGCGTAAGCGCAGACCAGGCACCGAAGCGATCCGATCCGCGCAGGCGGTGATACCACTCCATCAATTCGCCGTGACTGCGCCAATGAAAGTGGCTTATGCCTGTCACGCGAACCACGCCCGCCGCGTTGTCCACGACTTCGGTGACGTAGTCGAACGATTCGTGCAGCCGTTGAAACAGCCCTGCGCTAGGCGTTAACGCGAAGAAGCCATCGAGGCTTTCATCGTCGGCAATCACCAAGTCGCCACCAAACGCAGCATTGAGCCGATCTTGCACCGCGCGCCGCTTTTCCGACATGGTGGTGGTCACCGCTCCGTCGATGAGTGCCGGGATCTCCAGCAACGAGGCGCGAGCCTTCGCATCCCGGCACCGGCTCAACGGCAGTAGCAAGCCAACGCGGGGCGCGACGCCCGGGCGGTCACCACCCGTGCGCGCGCCAACGGCGAACAGGCCTGGGGCCGCATCCGTTATTCGAGCACGCAGATCTTGGCTGGACGCGCCGTACTGCGCGATATAAAGGCAAGGCAACAATTCATCCAGCCGCCCGAGCAGCGGCCCGCAGTTACGAACGATTTCTCGCGATGGAAATTGCTGCTCCTCGCTCACGCTCCAAGCCAAATTCATGATTCATCTCCCTGTGCACAGACGAAGCAGTTCGAAGTGATCGCCAGGTCGCATCAACCGACACTTGCGACCTCGTTGGCGTCACTCACCCCGTCCACCGCGCCGCCCAATTCAAACACTAGGTCGGGCCAGGCGCTGGTCGTCATGCCATCCAAGCCTGCAACCATCGCTTCAACCAACCCCAGGTCAACGCTGGTGGGCGTTGCAACTGCGGTGCCGGAAAGCAATTCGCGCAGCCGCAAAACCGTGGACTGGAGGGCGCCGATCAGGCCCTCGGACTTCGCCAGCGACTCATAGGTGTCTCGCCGGGACATCAGGTACAGGAATGCCTCAACCACTTTGGATTCGGCATGCACAGTGCCTGCGTTCGAGGCCATTGCCAGTTCAAGCCAGTCCACCAGCGCAACGCCCAGGCCCATCTGCTGCAGGCCCACATAGGTAGACGGCCATTGGGATGCGGGTGTGATGCGCAGCCATTCGCTCACCCCCAGCGGAGTCAAACCTTCGTAATGCTCAGATTTCGCCCAATAGCGCGGATCATGGTGGTCAATGATCTGGTCGCGTTTGCGCAGGAATGCCGGAAGAGTGCGATCGTCAGCCTGGCTGCGCAGGAAGGCTGGGACTTCGAAATCATCCATTGAGCCAGACTGCAAGGACGATGCTGGTGTTCTTACCGTCCGCCAGACCGCAGGTACTGACATTACTTGCATATCGGGTGCATTACCGCTCACACGGCTCGCCAAAATCCCACTGCTTCGAGAGAATCTCACAGTGCCAATGCCACCCCAGCCCGCCGGAACCATCTGCGGGACTTTTTGTAGCTCTGGCATATCAATGGCCTTCTCGCCATCGGCCCGTTCATGCACCAGCAGGAAGTTGGTTTTGTCGGTCACCAACTGGTAGGCCACTGCCAGCGCGGCGGCATCAGGCATGGTGACAGTCACGGCGTCGGTGTCGGTGTCGGTGTCGGTTGACCCCAGGCGTACGGCTGCCACCATGCGCGCCAGCGTGTCGGCTGACTCCAGCTCCCCGGCAAATACCGCGCAACCAATCTCCTGCGGTGCCTCGTCTTCGGTTCGTTTGCCCAGCAGTCGCACCTGACCTGCAGGAAGCTGCCCCAGCAAGGCAAAGACGTTGACCGTGTCGCCATCAAACACCGACGGCAACAGCGGCGACACCCACTCGGGCACCACGCCCACAGGCCATTCGATATTAAGGCCCGCCAGGCGGGGCGAGCGCAGGCGCGCAAACATCCTCAGGACGGCGGGTTCGACCGCCTCACCCGGCGCCACAAAATCACAGGCACCGCCCGTGGCCTCGGCCAGGCGACGCAGGTGCGTCTCTGCCGGGCTGCTGCCGATGCCCACGATGAACAAGCGGTGTCCGGAGTGTTTGGCCGACTCGATAGTGCGGTCGATGGCGCTGATTTCTCCGTCGGTCACCAACAGAATGTCGCTGCTGACGGTGTGGGCCAGGGCGAAGGTGGAGTTCAGCGCCGCCTCCATTTCAGTGCCACCCAGGTCAGCCTTCAATGCGTCCACCCAGCGCTGGGCGGCGAGCTGGGTCGTCTCGGTCGTTTTCCACAGGCCGCGCGAGCGGTGCTCTACGGTATCGCCAAAGCGCGACAGCGAGAACCGGTCGCCAGCGCCCAGTTGCCGGACGACCGCTTGCAAGGCACGCTTTGCCGCATTGATGCTGTCACCCGCCATAGAGCCGGAGCAATCCACCAGGATCTTGACGGCTGTTGAGGCCCTGCCCTGCACTGCAATGCGCGGGCAGAAGCTGGCCAGGATGGCCACAGCGCCCGGTGCGACGCTGTCGCGTGCAGCGACGGCCATCGAGTCGTGAGCGAGCTGATCGACCACCAGGACAAAGTCGCGGTCCAAAGAGGCCTGGCGTGCCAGGGACACCGTCAGCACCGCGCCGGCCTCTGCCTTGCCGTGGGCAACACCCACCGGGTGGCTGGGCGAGGCCACGCGGGCCTGCGCCAGATCGCCATGCAGCCGCAACTCCATTGCAAAGGGGTGTTCGGCCAGCAAACTGTGGATGGGCGCCTGGTGCGGCATCAGCCCACCATCTTGCTGGGCATCGCCGTAGCGGGGCGCAATCACTGTGGGGATCAGCAACCGCAGGCCGCGCTGCTCAAACTGCAGGGTCTGGGCGTAGCGCAGTGTGATGGTGCACTGTTCGCGGGCTGCAAGGTTGCCCAGGTTCAGGCTGTAGCTGTGATCATGGTTCTTCTCCAGCATGATCGCGGCATGGCCTTCCGAGATGGCCTCTTCATAGCGCGCCTCGGCCTGCTTTTTCTCGACGACCGCGCCGGTGAGGTGTTTTTCTCCCAGCACCACGTCCACGCCCAGCAAGACGGCGCCCCAGGGCAAGGGGAAGCTGTAGACCACCTCCACGTTCTTTTCGCCAGGGTTGCAAAAGCGCTGCTCGACGCTGGCCTCGAACATCAAGCCACGCAGATCGCCCGAGAGCTTGACGCCCACCAGGTTCACCGGCTGCCCGTCCCGCGTCTCCAAACGCGCACATTCACGCTGGTCCATGCTATTGCCCTTTCAGTGGTTTGTTCTGTGTCTCGGCCGTTGACCCGCCGTCTTCGCCGCTGACTTGGGCATAGACCGCCATCACACCCTTGATGAACTGGCGCACCTGCTCGGGTGACAGGCCCGCGCGCCCTGGCTCGATCACCAGGTCCACACCGTCCGCCACCATCAGGTGGCTGCAGACTTCGACGGACCCAATGGCCCGCGCCCGTGGGGGAACCGGGGCCTGCTCACCCTGGAGCAGTTCGCGAATGCGCTCCAGCGACAGCCCTGCGGCAGTCCACTTCTTGATCAGCAGCAGCTGTTCCAGGTGCGTCGCGCCATAGCGCGCGGCACGGGTTTCGCCCTCTGGGCGGTCGACCAGCCCTATCTGAACGTAGTAGCGGACCGTCCGGGGGGACAGGTCCGCCAGCACGCACAGGTCAGACAGAGGGTAGCTGGGTGTAGGCAGTGATGTGTCTGATTGCATTAAGCAATTAAAACACCATCAATGTATAAATACAACTGTATTTGTTTTAAGTGAACGGAGGCGCCGATTTTTATGCACTAGATGGGTTGGCATCATCCACACCAAATGTCTCGGTTCATCAAGGATGTATGCGAACACGAAAAAGGCCCCTGAAGTTTGGCGGTTCATCGGGGACAGCCCCCGACAAAACCGCCCCGCTCCAGGGGCCCAAAAAATCGTCACGGCGAACCCTCTCGCTGGCTACCGCAGGGTGAACACCGTTTCACAACTGCACGACTTGGCTAATTCCCTTGCAACGTGGTTCCAAAAGCAGAGGGACTGAAATCACGCGGGCCGATATCGTCAAGCAGATCGAATCACAAAAAAATTGGCTGGTCAGCCCCATGCCGACAGACCTTGTTCGAGCAGTGCTTTGCATACCGCATCGGATAACCGAACACCATGCACCTCATAAAGCAGCTCGTGCCCTTGATCAGGAACGAATTGCCTGGCGGCTTCCAGCGTGGGGGCCGCCCCAAGCAACTCACCTTCAGGGGACACGACCTCGTACCCGTTTTCAGTCTGCTTGATGCTGAAATTGGTCGGTACAAACACCCCCAGCGTTTCGCACACGCAGCCGAAGGGCTTCAGGATTCGATTGACCTCGCGCGGCAAAGTGCGGTCGTAAAGTTCATGCAAACCCCTTGCGCCCAAGCCCTTGTAGCGAAACACCTGATGCGCGCCACGCGTCCATGCGACCGCATCCAGACACTGATGTGCTGCGTGCAACAACACCAGCTTCATCGCCAAGGCAGGCCACTCCTTCAAAAACGGTGGACACCCGTCATCAACAGGGTCCATTTCGCCACAGGCAATTGCTCGGCGCGCACTTTGTGCCCAGTCACTCTGCACCTCATGCAGCATCAACACCCGTTCACCATCAGCCCCATCCCGTACATCACAACGGACATGCACCAGAACGTTGCGAATTTCAAAGTGCCCAGACAAGAAACTTGCAGGGTAGTACGGCAAGGTAATCAACCACTCCCGGTAGGCCTCGCCGCCGGTCCATGCATAGCTGCCAAAGTGCCCCAAAGCAACGCGCTTGGGAAAGTTCAACCTGGCATGGCTGGCGGCCAGTTCAGCAGCAGTCTCCCGTGCAGGGAAAAGGGATTGCTCCATGCCATTGCGTATCACCTGTCCGTCGTGTGCCACTGCCTGCCAGTGGCTTTCTATCCCCCACAGTGTCTGATGCTCGACCTGTTCAATACGGTAGCCCAGCACAGGGTCGAATCCTGTAACGATACGGGTTTGACCTGTTTGCGCTTTGGGCAACTTTTTGGTCCGCTTCAGGACCCGCTCGGGCGCAGTCGAAAATCTTAACTGCCGTTGAGCATTGCTAATCACCGGTATCACTGAAAGCCGCAGCGCGGAAAAATCACACAGGCTGGCCAATTCCCAAGCAGAGATTGGCCCGCCGTCGTCGCCCAGTGCTGCCAATTCATGGGTCAGGTTCGAGCGATCGAACTCCTCAACCCGCACGCCTTTCTTTTGAAAGTTCTCAATTGTCTTTCGCCACTGCCCGGCTTTGGCCTTAGACTTTTCCAAGCTCCGCAAGAGCCTTTGTAAGGAGCTGTACAGGAGCGGAACTCCAAACACGTCATCCTCATTTGCTGATGGGAAAAACTGATGATGCTGGTTGCGCACGGCCTGCCGATGTGAACACAGGTCAAGATGACTTGCGACGGCAGAAACAAAGTCGGCAACGTCTTGCGCTTGGGTGAGATCAATCAGCATGGCATCGCCATGCAAGGAGCTATCGGCGGGAATCCTCCCGGCCCACAGTTCGGCCAGCGTCACACCAGCCAGCGTAAAAGCATCACCTTCAAAGCGAACAATGTCGATAAACGTTGCGGCATCATTCAACTCGGGCCGGGCACTGATGGCTTGACCAAAAACATTGACCTGGCCTAGCTCTGTGTACTCCCACAGGCGCCGTGCGGACAGACCGTGGTCGCTCTGTCCCAATTGCATGTCCAAGGTGTTTTCGTCGAGCTGCATCTCAAGCCCTCCCTCCAACGCGCGGGCACGAGCCTATCTGCTGCGATCCCAGTCGCGGATCAACCCCTTGCGCAACACCATTCATATACAGAATCAACCCCAAACCCTCATTCTCATTGGGCAGTTAGCTACCATTCATATAGCAACCATTTACGCTGCGGCTCGTTGAAACGCCAACACTTTGCCCGTCGTGCAGTTATCCAGATAGTCTGCCCAGTGCTGCATCATCTTGGCCCGCTGCTGGAGGTAGGTCGCATGGTTGTAGGCTGCGCTCACTTCATTGCGTTCCTGGTGCGCCAGCTGCAATTCAATGTGCGCATGGTCAAACCCCATTTCATGAAGCAGGGTGGAAGCCACCCCACGGAATCCGTGGCCAGTCATGCGTCCCTTGTAGCCCATGCGATCCAGCGCACCCAAAATGGTGTTGTTGCTCATGGACTTTTCGTGGTCACGCTCACCGGGGAACAGCAGTGAGGCACGTCCCGATACCAATTGCAGCGTTTGCAGCACGTTCACCGCCTGGGTGGACAGCGGAACGATGTGCGGCGTTTTCATCTTCATGCGTGAAGCGGGGATGTCCCAGCGCCGTGCCTCCAAGTCAAACTCAGCCCAGCGTGCACCGATCAACTCCGAGGTGCGAACAAAGGTCAGCGCCATCAACTTCATCGCCAGGCGCGTCACCGCAGCACCCGCATAACCATCGATGTGCCGCAACAATTCGGGCAGCTCTTTGGCGCTGATACGGGCGTAGTTGCCAGCTTTGCGTGATGCCAGCACGTCACTGGGTTTGATGTCACTGGCCGGATTGCGCTGGGTCAGTCCATGGGCCACCGCGTACCGGAAAACCTGACCGGAGGTCTGCAGGGCCCGCTTGGCAATATCCAAAGCCCCACGCTTGGAAATCGTCTGCACCATCGCCACCAGCTCATGTGCCTGTATCTCTGACACAGGGCGTGCACCAATGGCCGGGAACACGTCAGCCTTGAGACGGCGCATCACGTCGTCCGCATGCCGTGCACTCTTGGCTCCGTGCCAGTGATCCCACCACAGCAAGGCCACGGACTGGAAAGAGTTTTCAGCAGATGCCTGCTTGGTGATCTTGTCGGAGGCCCGTTGTGCCATCGGGTCCGTGCCACTGGCCAATAGCTTGCGGGCAGCGCCCATACCATCACGCGCCTGGGCAAGTGAAACGTCTGGGTAAGCACCCAGCGACATGACCTTCTCTTTGCCCAGAAACCGATACTTCCAGCGCCATAGCTTGGAGCCCACGGGATTGACCAGCAAGTACAGACCCTTGCCATCGCTCAGTTTCACAGGCTTGTCGCCCGGCTTGGCCTTCTTGATGGCGGTATCAGTCAGCGACATAGGGCACTCCAAGGGTTGTTCTTTTGGCGATACCCCCACTCGAATACCCCCATGCCCCCAAAGATACCCCCAGCGGGTGCAAGCTGGCAATACCGCCCCTTGGACGGTAAAAAACAAAAAAGCCCCGTAAACACTAGGTTTACGGGGCTTTCAGTGGGCTTTGTAGGACTACAAAAAACCCTATTTTGGCGGAAACGGAGGGATTCGAACCCTCGATGAGGCTCTACACCCCATACTCCC
>JADHED010000840.1_pt1 | contig 30754 bp, 17 predicted proteins | sample 8952041 | NCBI WGS metagenome assembly JADHED01 (sample SAMN16124423, study PRJNA663239) | bioreactor sludge metagenome | isolation source: sludge (control) | place: India:Bengaluru | collected 2018-09-08
CCCCCGCGCGCCCCCCCCCGGGGGGGGGCCCCGCGCGGCGCCCCCCCCCCCCCCGCCCCCCCGACCCCGGAGGCCGCCGGCTCCGGCTTCACGAGCCGGAGCCGCGTCGCCTCGTCCACGACGTAGAGGCGCATCCGGGGCAGGACCTTCTCGAGGGTCTCGAGGTAGAGCCGCGCGCGCAGCGGCCCGGGGGCGAGGCTCGCCTCCCGACGCAGCGCGTCGAACCGCGCGGCGTCGCCGTGCGCCTCCTCGACCCGCCTCTGTCTCTGGCTGGCGGCCGCGGAGACGAGCGCATCCGCCTCGCCGCGGGCGCGCGGAAGCGTGTCGTTCGCGTAGCTCTCGGCCTCGTTCACGAACCGCTCCCGGTCGCTCTTGGCGTCCTGAACGTCCTGGAACGCGGCGAGGACGGGCGGGGGCGGGTCGACGGAACGGAGGGCGACGGAGACGACCGCGACGCCGCTCTTCCAGCGGTCGAGGAGCTCCTGGGTCCCGCGGCGCACCTCCTCGAGGAGCGTGTGGCGCCCGCCCGTCAGGGCGTCGTCCACCGGGAGGACGCCCATCGCCTCCGTCACGACCGACTCGGCGGCGCGGCGGACGACCTCCGCCGTGTCGCGGCCGTTCACGACCCACTCGACCGGGCGGGCGACGCGGTATTGCACCGCGAGCTGGACGGCGAGGATGTTCGTGTCGCCCGTCAGCCACTGCCCCTCGTCCGCCGGGAGCGGCACCGCGCGCCCGCCGTCGGCGGTCCTGAAGCCGATCGGCACCGTCTCGGTCCTCGTCACCTCCACCTTCACGACCCGGTCGATCCCCGCCGGCCGCCAGTGGATGCCGGGGCCGAGCGGAAGCGGCTGGACCGTGCCGAGGCGGAGGACGACTCCCTGCTGCGCCGGGCGAAGGACCCAGACCCCGGCCAGGAGCCACGCGGCGAAGGCGACGCCCGCCCCGATGCCGACCGCCCGTCGCGCCGTCCGGGTCAATTCGGCCCCTTCTTCGGCGACGGCACGGCGCCGTCCGTCAGGAGGCGCAGGACGTCGGAATCGCCCGGGAGAACGAGCGTCGTTTTCTCGTCGAGGATCGTCTCGTAGGCGCGGAGGGTTCGGAGGAACTTGTAGAGGTCCGGGTCCTGGTTCGTGGCCTTCGCGTAGATTCGGGCGGCCTCGGCCTCGCCGGCCCCCTTCTCCTCCTCGGCCTTCCGGTACGCCTCGGAGAGGAGCCGGGTCTTCTCCCGGTCCGTCTCGGCGCGGATCTTCAGCGCCGCCTCCTCCCCTTCCGAACGGAACCGCCGGGCGATCCGCTCCCTCTCGGACCTCATCCGGCCGAAGACGGAGAGGAGGTTCTGCTCCGGGAACGCGATTCGCTTCAGGCGGACGTCGACGACCTTCACGCCGTAGTCGGCTGCGGCGCGCGCGCGCACCCGCTCGCCGATCCCCGCGACGACGCCCGCCAGGTCGGCCTCCCCTTCCGTCGCCGAGACGAGGCGCGTGAACGGGACGGCGCCGAGCGCGGCTCCCGTCTCGGAGGCGACGAGGTCGGCGAGGCGCGCCTCGGCGCTCTCGCGCGTGACGAGCGTCTGGAGGAACTCCAGCGGCTTCTCGATTCGCCAGAGGACGACCGGGGAGACGACGATGTTCTTCTTGTCGTTCGTCAGGAACTCCCCCGCCGGCGGGTCGAAGTAGAGGAGGCGGGCGTCGAGCCGGGCGACGTCGTCGACGAGCGGCACCCGGGCGTGGAGGCCCGGTTCCGTCACGACGGCCACGGGACGGCCGAAGCGGGTCCGCACCGCGTACTCCGTCGCCTCGACGACGTACGGCACCCGTGCGATCAGGAGGAGGAGGGCCGCGCCCGCCGCCACCGTCGCGACGCGGCGGCGGCGGGACGGCGCCCGGGGCTCGAGGGCTTCTTCCATGGCGTTCACCTCAGCGCTCCGCCGCCGGGACGTCGGGGGGCGGCGCGGGGATCGGACTCACGAAACCGGCCAGCCCATTCATCGGAGCGGGCGCCGAGACGGCATCCGCCGGCGAGGCAGGCGTCACCCAGAGCTCGAAGCCGGGGGCGCGGCGCGGGTCGGGACGGATCAGCTTCGGGACGCCCGGCAGGACCCGCTCGAGCGCCTCCAGCTTCAGGCGCAGGCGGCTCGTCCGGGGCGCCGCGGCGACCTCGCGCGCGAGCGGGACGAACGCGGCGGCGTCCCCCTTCGCGTGCTCCACGAGGCGCGTCCTCTCGGACCCGGCCTCGGCGAGCGTCCGGGCGACCTCGCCGCGCGCCTGCCCCAGCGCCCCTTCGGCCTCGACGAGCGCCTTGTTCCGGGCGGTCGTCCGGTCCTCGGCGGCCGAGGCGATGTCGCGGAAGGCGCCGTGGACGTCGTCCGGCGCGTGGACGAAGAGGAGCCGCAGGTCGACCGGCGCGAGCCCCGTCTCTTCGAGGACCGGCGCCTTTCGGAGCGCCTCGAGGACTCGCTTCTCCACGATTCCCCGTTCGTCCGTGTAGATGGCGTCGATCGGCGTCCGCCCGACCTCCTCGACGAGGATCGCCCGCGCGACGTCCCGGAACGCCGGCTCGGCGCGATCGACGCCGAATCGGAACGTGGCGGGGTCGGCGACCCGGTAGTGGACGACCGCCGTCACCTCGATGACGTTCTCGTCGCCCGTCAGGAACTGCGCCTCCTCCGGCACGCGGGTCGACTGCGTCGGGACGAAGACCCGCGACGTGACGGGGGCCGCAGCGGAGCCGGCGGCCCGGTAGCGGAAGCCGATCTCGACGGAGCGGAGCCGCGCGGTCGCGATCGCCTCCGCCTGCCCGAACGGGAACGGCGGGACGAGGTGAAGGCCCGGGGCGAGATCGGACGCCGTCACCTTCCCGAGCGTCCGGACGAGGCCCGTCTCGTCGGGCCGGACGACGAGGAGCGCGCTCCGGCCCCAGAGAAGGAGAAGGACCGCCGCGCCGAGCCCGGCGAGCGCCCGTCGCGGGAGGCGCCGGGGCGCCTGCTCGCGAACGAGGTCGCGGAACGCGAGCGCGTGCCCCTTCAGCTCGTTCCATCCCGGTCGGAAGCCCCTTCTCTGGAAGCTGAAAGCCATGAGCGCGAGGAAGGCGAAGGCCGAGAGGAACTTGACGACGGCCCAGACGCCTCCGCTCTCCGCTTCCGGACCGCCGGGCGCCGGAACGAGGCCCGCGCCGACGACGACGTTCAGCAGGAGCCCCGACGCGATCGCGACGCCGACGATCGACCCGACGTAGACCCCGACGAAACGCCGGCCGAACATTCGGGCGACGACCGCGATCGTCGAGGCGTTCGTGGCCGGTCCCGTCAGCATGAAGACGAGCGCCGAGCCCGGGTCGAGGCCCTTGGCGATCATCGCGGCGGCGATGGGCGTCGAGGCGCTCGCGCAGACGTACATCGGGAGCCCGACGAGGGCCATCAGGACCATCGTCAGGAGCGGCCAGGGGAGGAACCGGAGGAAGAAGTCTTCCGGCAGGACGCCCGCCAGCACTCCCGTCGCGAGGAACGCCAGGAGCATCCAGAACGCGAGCTCGTCGACCATCGTGACGAACGCGTACCGGAAGACCCGCGCGGCTCGCTCCCGCAAGGTCCCGCCCCGCGCGGCGGAGGCCTCGGGCGCCCCGCAGCCGTCCTCGGCCGCGCAGGGGACCGCCGGGCTGTCGGCCGCCTCTCCCGCCTCCGTGGAACGTCGATCGTCTTCCCCGCCCGCGACGAGGGAGACGAGTCCGGCCACGATCGCGGTCACGACGCCGACGACGGGCCGGACGAGCGCCATCACGGGGCCGAGGAGCCCCCACGTCAGAAGGATCGCCTCCTCGCTCGTCTCCGGCGTCGAGATCAGGAACGAGACGGTGGCCTCGCGGCTCGCCCCTTTCTTCCGGAGCGCGACCGCCATCGGCAGCACCCCGCAGGAGCAGAGCGGCAGGGGCCCGCCGACGATCGCCGCCTTGAGGATCGCGCCGAGGCTCCTCCCGCCGAGGGCGCGCCCGATCCGTGCCGTGTCGACGAGCTCGTGGAGCAGCCCGGCGAGGAGGAACCCGAGGAGGATGAAGAAGCCGCTGTCGAGGACGATCCGATAGGTCTCCTCGAAGATCCGGACGAGGAGGCTCATCGCGCCCCGAGGGGCCGGCCGCGGTCCGATTTCACGCCGGGAGTATCGCCCCTCCCGGTACGACGACGAAGGGGCGCGGCCCGGCGGCACCGCCGAAGGTCTCACCCGTCCGAAACAGCCGACGGCCGCGGCGGCCTGTTCGCGAATGACACGCCGCGCATGACCGGCGTCATACTCGGAACGCCCGATCCGACCTAGAAGGGACCCGTCATGAGACAGAGCAGGTCGCGGCGCTCGGCCGGGGCGCTCGTCGCCGTCCTCGCGGCGACGCTCCTGCTGCCTGTCTTCGCCCTCGCGAGGACCACCGCTCCTCCCGCGCCCGCGCACGGCTGTCACTGCCCCGTGAAGATGGCCTGCTGCGAAGCCGGCCTCTGCCACGGAGACATGGAGCCCGAACCCTCCGCCGACCCCTCCTGGTCGGGGTGCCGCGACGAGGCCCCCCATCGGGCCGTCGTTCCTCCCCCGTCGGCCGCGTTCGACGGCGCCCTCCTCCTCGGGGCGGCTCCGGCCGCGCCCGAGGCCGGCGTGCCGATCTCGTTCGTGACGCCGGAACGCGGAGACGCGCTCCCCCCCGACCCGGCGACCCCGCCTCCCCGCGCCTCCATCGCCGCCTGCTGACGGTCCGGGGCCCGGCCCCTCCGCCCGGCGCTCCGCGCGGCACGGCCGCACGGAGTCCGTCGACGCACCGCGATGGAGCATCCATGAAGCTGAAGACCTGTTTCCTCGTCGCCCTCCTCTCGACCCGGGGGCTCGCGTCGGAGTCCGCTCCGGCGACGCTCTCGGGCTCGATCCTCGCCGCGGACGGGAGCGGCCTCCCCGGGGCTCGTGTCTCCTTGGTCGGCTCGCCCGGCGGCTCCTCGCCGGCCGCCGTCGTCGCGTCCGGCGAACGGGGGCTCTTCCTCGTCCGGGAGCTCCGGCCCGGGACCTACGAGCTCGTCGTCGAGCTTCCGGGCTTCGAGACCGGGCTCCTCCCGGGCGTCACGCTCTCCGCCGGCGAGCGCCGAGCGCTCGACGTGACGCTCCGCCTGGCCGCGGTGCGCGAGCGCCTCACGGTCGTCGGCCCGTCGCCCCGCGACGCGATCGAGGCCGCCGAGATCCGCGAGAGCCCGGCGCGCGACGCGGGCGAGGCGCTCGAGAAGCTCCCGGGCGTCTGGAAGCTCCGGAAGGGGGGCATCGCGAACGAGGTCGTCGTACGCGGTTCCCAGAGCCGCGACCTGAACGTCCTCGTCGACGGCGAGCGGATCTACGGGGCCTGCCCGAACCACATGGACCCGCCCTCCTTCCACGTCGACTTCGCCCAGGTCGAGCGCATCGAGGTGGCGAAGGGGCCGTTCGACGTGCGGAACCAGGGAAGCCTCGGCGGGGTCGTGAACATCGTGACGCGCCGGCCCGAGCCGGGGCTGCACGCCACCGCGAACGCCGCCGCGGGGGCGTGGGGCTACGTCAACCCGTCGGTCACCGCCTCGTGGGCCGGCGCGTGGTTCTCGGCGCTCGCCGGGTACTCCTTCCGGCGCTCGGAAGCGTTCGCGGACGGCGAAGGCCGCCGATTCACCGAGCGGACGAACTACCGCGCCGAGGCCGTCGACGCGGAGGCGTTCCGGGCCGGGACCGCGTGGGCCCGCGTCGGGTTCGTGCCGGCGGAGGGCCACACGGTCGCCGTCTCGTACACGCGGCAGGAGACCTCCCACACCTACTACCCGTACCTTCAGATGGACGCCGTGTACGACGACGCGGACCGCTTCGGCCTGACGTGGGAGGCGACACCCTCCGCCGTCGTCACGTCGGCCCGGCTCTCCGCCTACTACTCGCAGGTCGACCACTTCATGACCGACGAATACCGGACCTCGTCGGCGACCGCCGCGCGCGGCTGGACGATGGGGACCGACGCCTTCTCGAAGGCGCTCGGCGGCCGGCTGGAGGCGACCGTGCGGGGCGTGACGATGGGCGTCGAGGCGTACCGGCGGTACTGGGACACGACGACGTACCTCGCCGGCATGCAGTACAAGCCGCAGGCCTCGCTCCCCGGGGCGACGACCGACGTCGTCGGCCTCTTCGCCGAAAGGTCGTTCCGCCTCGGCGACGCCGTGACGCTCGACGCCGGCCTTCGCTGGGACCGCGCTTCGGCGTCGGTCGACGGCGCGAAGGCCTCGACCGACCTGGCCTGGGCTTATCACGGCTCGCGCGCCACGCGCCGCGCCGACTCCCTTCCCGGAGGGAGCCTTCGCGCCCGGTGGCGGGCCGCGGAAGGCCTCGAGATCTCGCTCGGCGCCGGAACGGCCGCGCGCGTCCCCGAGCCGCAGGAGCGGTGGTTCTCGTTGAAGCGGATGGGGACCGACTGGGTCGGGAACCCCGAGCTCGATCCTTCGCGGAACACCGCTCTCGACCTCTCGGCGTCGTTCCGAGCCGGGCGCCTCTACGTCTCGGCGAGCGCGTTCGTCAACGACGTCTCCGACTACGTCGTCACCTCCGACGCGAAGAAGGTGAACACGGTTCCGGGCGTCGTGAACCCGGCCGCCCGGACGTACGAGAACGTCGACGCCCTGCTCGCCGGCGGCGAGGCGACCGCGGCCGTCACGCTGACGGACCGCCTCTTCTTCTCGGGCGCCGTGTCGTACGTCCGCGGGACGCAGGACCCGCGCCCCGAGCTCGGCATCCTCTCGAAGGACGTCGCAGAGATCCCCCCCGTGACCGGCCGGGCATCGCTCCGCTGGGACGACGGCCGCTTCTGGGGCGAGGCGGAGGGCGTCTTCGCTGCCGCGCAGTCGAGCGTCGACACGGACCTCGCCGAAGCCGCGACTCCGGGCTGGGGTATCGCGAACCTGCGAGCGGGCGTCACGATCGGCGGCATCGGCCTGACCCTCGGCGTCGAGAACCTCTTCGGCCGCCTCTACACCGAGCACCTCTCCTACCAGCGGGACCCGTTCCGGTCGGGCGTGAAGGTCCCGGAGCCCGGCCGGAACGTCTTCGTCAACCTCTCGTACCGCTACTGATCGGTAAACGTCCGACGAACCCCGTCCTTCCCCCCGTGACCGAGACGCAGGAAGCTCAGCGGTCCGGAGGTGACCGTTGGCAAGCGCGAGGCAAAGCGGCGGGAGATAGCGAAGCTGATGACGCGGTGGAAGGCGAGCGGGAAGTCGGCGGCGGTGTTCGCGCGGGAGGCGGGGATGCCGGAGTCGCGGCTCCGGCATTTGAAGAGGCGGATCGGTGTGGCAGCGAACGCCGCGCATCCGCGCCAGATCTCCCGAATCTCGGCCACCCCGCCGGTCGCTCGGTCGTCAAGAACGTCCTTCGTCGGACGCATACTCTCCAGGCAAACGCATCCCCTCGACGGATCGGTCGTCAAGGACGGCCTTCACCGGACGCTAACAGAAAGGCCGCTGACCCCGCACCGGCCACGCTCGGCACCGCTCGCTCCGGTCCTTGCTTCTGTGCAAGGGCTCTCCGGGTTCACGTGTCCGCTACGCGGACCTGCCAGGTCCAGTCTCGGGCGGCCGCCACTCCAGTTCTGCGAGAATCCGGTCAACAAGGCCGAGCGCCGCTTTACAGGCCCGTAGTTGCCGCCCCCGCCCCTCCGTCGGGGCTCCGCTTTGCGTCTCGATGGGGCTCATTCGTGCCGGGAACATCACTGCGTGACCCGATACTGGAAGCATTGTCCACGGCATGTCATGGTCGCCTGCCAGAGCGACCTCATCGCCCTCCGCACTGCTTCCTCTTCCGCGCGCCCCTGGCCATACTGCGAAGACACCCCGCACTACAGGCCCGTTCACGTCCCCCGCCGCGATGCCGCGATACTTGGCGAACAGTTCGGCCGCTTTGTCCTCGATTCTCCCGCGAGTGTACTTCGCGTCCAGCGCTACGACATGGCGCACACTCGATTCGCTCTTGCCGTCGTCTCTTTCCGAAAAGACGATGAGGACATCGGGACGCAGGGGCGCCGCGCGTCTCGCCTTGAACGCGTCATAGAGGGCATCACACTTCCCTGACGCCTGGCTCTTGCCGAAGATCATCGGTTCGTAACGAACCTCGATTTCGCCTTCCTTGCCTTCCGGAGTCCTTGCAGCGAAACGGACTCCAGCTCCCTCTTCAAGCGCGATCTTCAGCCTTCGCCTAATCAAGGAAGCCACCCCCTTCTGATGTAGAAGGGGAAACCCCTTGTCTGCGATCGCCGCAACGCACTGCAGAAACACCCACTGCTCGTAGAGCTCTGACGTGGCGGCCAGTTTCAATGCCAGCCCACCATCCACGAATGCGGACGTTGCTCGCCTGAAGCGCAGAACCGTGTCCCTCACGGCTCGGTAGCTCGGCACGTGCTCAAACACGGGTGTCGTCGGAGCGGTGCGAGAAGGACGTGAGGCACTGAGCACCTGGTGCCCCGTGAGAAGGCGCACCTCTCTGCTTAGACGTGCCGCCTCGCGCCGCAACGTCCCGAGCTTCTCAATGCGTCTCTCATACGTCTCGAAGACAGGACCCTTGCCCCCGGGCGCGACGATCTGCACCTGCCCCTTCAGCCATGCCGACTCGGCCTCGATCATTCGCCGACACTCCTTCGCGCGAGCGGCCAGCGACTCCAACATGCCACGAATGATTCGGTGCTCCGTTGTCTCCAGGGATTCGAAGGCCTTCTCACAGTAGCTCGATACATTTACTGCAATGAGTCGCGACTGGCCGGGCCTTATGCCGCGACACGCCAGGTCTCTGAGGCCCGACACCGCAAGGCGCTCCGGTCCCCGCACGCTTCGCCTCTCCACCGACCGACTGAGCTGCCGGACAGGGTCCGCAGCAATCCTTCTTAGCCGATCTCGCAGTTCGACGAGCGTCACAGATAGATATTCGAGTTCCTCTAGCTTGCTTCGCGGATCCTCTGCGGTGCGCGACGACATCGTGAACGCCATCCGCGCCTTGCCGAGGAAATCGAAAAGCAGGCCGCGCGAGATCGTTCCCAAGTCGTCGAGGAGTGCCAGAAACCGCTCCTCTCCAAGCTTCGACGGGTGCACATGAACCGCGATTCGGACGCGCTCGATCGCAATCGACGCGTTGTGCGGGTCGGCTTCTTGCAGAGTGACTGTCACCGGTCCGCGTGCTGATTCGAAGTAGTCCTTCGCGGGCCAGTACCAGCTCCCCTCCCTTAGCTGAGGGATGTTGTCCTCGTCACTATTTAGCGCCACGTCTCCCGCAAGAACTCTGTATGGTCTTTCCTGCTCAGCAGGTGTCACAGAGAACTCTACCTTCGCCTCTTCGTCGATCTGCCCGAGTGACGCTTCCACTACGGTCGTGACGTCATCCGACCAGACGACCGTGCCGCGGTGTCTTCCGCCGACATAGGCAGTTAGCGTTCTCTTTGCCACACTCCGGCTCAGCCAGCTACATCAGCTCCGCCTCACGGCGGCGCTTCAGGACCTCGAACATGCGAGCGGACAACTCGAGACTTGGGGGTCTCTTCAGCGCCTCGAGGAGTTCATCCAGAACCTCGGGTGGCGACGATGCCGTCACCTGCCGTTCCAGATCCGGAAGAATCCTCTGCGCCACCTGCCAGTCGAGGATCTCGTACGCATCTTCGGCTAGGGAGCCGCCACACTCGATTGCCCGCATGATTCTGCCCCTCCGCCGGGGTGACGTCGGGCAGTCACACTTTTCAAGGTGCGTCTCAAGATCGCGAAGGCGGCGCCCCGCCTCACTCACACGCTTGGGTCGCACGCCCTGCCAGGCGCGGAGCTCACGCATTCTCGCCGGCAGGCCCTCGCCCTTTCGCGCCGCCACGTTTCCCACGCCATCTTGCGCCGCCGGGATTCCAAGCGTGATCACATTCGCCCTGTCGAGAAGGCGCCGCGACAAGGGCTTAGTCGTCTCATCGAGATTCACCGTCCCCACGAAACGCACGGTGGGCGGGATTCGGAGCGTTCCCAGTCCTCGGTACGGCGACTCCGGAGAGATCGCTGATTCCTGAAAGCAGGATATCTTTCCCTCGCCCTCACGGGCCTCCAGCGCCACGATGAAATCATGGAAGTAGTGCTCGATTGTGGCGAGATTCATCTCGTCCAGCACCACTATCCATAGGCCAGACTCATCGCCATGCTGGTCCCACTCTCGCTGGGCCCATGCAAGGCGCTCCCAAAGACCGGTCTCTGCCGGCTGGAAGTCGCCCGTCAGCGCATTAGCAAACCCCAGAAGATCTCGACGGTCGAGCCATGCCGGTGAGACACCAACGAGGTGAAACCGCTCCTCCAGCCCGGGTCCCGCCCCCACGATAGCTTCCGCGTAGAGACGGGGCAGGGAAGACTTACCCACTCCTGCGGGGCCGGCGAGGATCGTCAGTGGCTCTAACTTCACGCTGAGATGAAATCGTCTCAGATCCCTCGGATCGAAGACGAAGCCGCTCTTCTTCGTGTGTGTCTCGAATCGGAGCAGGAAGTCCTTCTCGGCCAGGAGTTCAGCCGTACCGCGCTTTTCGGTGACGGTTTCAGGAACGTCAAAGTTGCGACGTCCCTCGGCCACTGCTGTCTGGCTCTTCCTCGGCGGAGTCGATACCGTATCCGTATTCTCCCTTCCGTCCTCCAGCAACTTCGAAAGGAGCACGACGTCCGCTGCAAGTGCTTGGCGTCCCTCCGAGACCCTCCCCAGCAACTGCACTAAGCCCTGTTCGCGCGCCTTAACCTCTGCCTCTCTCTGTGCCCACACGACACGTCTCTCCTCAGCAGCAGCCTCCTCTTCGCGGCGGCGCGCAGCCTGAGCTTCAAGTGCGCTCGCTTCCAACGCGAGGGCCTGACGTTTCTCAAGGAGCTCCGCCTCGACCGCCTGTATCTGTAATGAGAGCGTGCTCCTCTCGGCATCCGCTTTCTTGGCGACGTATGCTTCCCAGTCCTCGCCCCTCTTCTCGTCCAGGGCTTTACGGACCGCGGGCTCGTCGGCAATGAGACGAAGGAACTCGTCCAGGGCTGGATCCGGTGTCGCGAGATGCTTCGCGATGGAGTTGATCGCAACATTTAGATCAGCATGTTGCGCGATTGGCGCCGACGCCTTTAGCTTTTCGAGAAGCGATTTGAGCTGCTGTCTTTCCTTTCTCGTAGCCAGGTGTTTTGCTGCCTGCTCGAATATCGCAAACGGGTTGGATGCCGGGTCGATCGCAGGAGGCGTCGCAGTGGCCAGGGCGGCTACGCCCTCGCGCGACAAGAACGACAGCTCGCGAGAGGTCGCGTTCAAGAACTGCGCATCGGCAGTTAGCATCGCCGTGGTCTTTATGAATTCCGAGGCGAGTTGAGCCGAGGGCACGGACCGGAGCGCTTCCTTTTCAAGGCAGAAGGCAGACAGGTGCCACAGGCTCGCATCGTCGCTCGGTACTGATGAGATCCCGAAGAAGCCTATGAGTGCCTGCTCCCACAAGAGCACAGCCCGTGTCGCATACATCGGTGCGGTGTGCACTCCGATGTCGACTGTCCTGGCCGCAGACGAAGCCACGGCTTTGGCAGGATCGACCTTAACGCTCAGAATCGGCGTGGGAACATCACTACCCGGGTCCTTCACAGAGTCCCGTTTGAGCGCGTAGAACTGTTTGTCCCGGCGATGCGCTTCAAAGCGAGGAGTCGTTTCGAGATCCCCGACGACCAGCGTTCCGGGAAGGGCACGTTCTACCCATTCGGGTCTGAGCATCCAGAAGACTCTGCCGTCGTTCGGGAACTGCTTCTTGTTACACGCGGTCCACTTGTTGCCGCTGGCTTCCCTCATGAGTAGGGGCCAGACCGTCGAGAAGTAGTTCGAGCCCGAGGCGAAGGAACTCTGTGCGACGCAGGCGAGAATGCGCCGCCCATTCAGTTCGGATGTGCTCATGGCTGATCCTCCCCGACCCGCTTGATTGATTGGCCTGACTCAGCCTCGATGGTGAGGGCAGCTGGGGCGAATCTCTCGATGGTGTCCTTTTCGACGAGAAGCCGCTCGGACATCGCTGCTGGCGGCGGCGCGTCTGCCACCGCCCACCTCGGGTCCTCCAACGCCGCGACCACCTCGCGCCCCGTGAGACGCGCCTTCCTCTGCGTCTCCTTGATGTCCTTGCGGAAGAGCTCCAACTCGTGCCGGAGGCCCTCCGACCACTCCGGATAGGCGCCCAGCCGGCCGACGGCGAGCTTCAGCCACCGGGCGCTCTCGATGTCCCGGGTGAGACGCTCGCCGAGGAGTCCATTCAGGTCCGCCGTCCCATGGTCGAAGCAGACGAGGTACCGCCCGAGCTCGCGATGGAGTCGCTCGCGGGCTGCCGCAAGCTGGCGTACACGGGCCTTCTCGACCTTCTCTGCCGCCATGGCCTCCATCGTCTCGACGCGGTTTCGGGCCTCGCCCTGGGCGGCCTTCTGCGCACTTATCCAGGCGGCAGGCTCGGGCAGCGACCCGGTCCAGCCTTCAAGCCGTTCCTTGAGTTCCTTCAGAGACGAGACCGGCTCCGACTTCCCGTTGCCGACCCAGTAGGCCACCGACGCACGGAAACCGCCTCGCTCGAAGGAGCCGACGACGAACGGCAGTCGTTCCCCCGGGCGCGTGAGTGAAGTGGCCAGATCTCGAACGACCGGCTCGAAGGGAGTGAGCGGCCGGCTGCGTGGATCCTGCTCGAGGGCGGTCGGGGTGAGGGCAAAGCGGACCGCAGGTCCCTTCGCCGGGCGCACCTCGCACGTCTCCCCTTTCGTCTTCACGGCGACGCCGACACCAGCCGGGAGGGCCAGAAGCACCGAGTGGAGCTCCTCGCGGTTGACCGCAGCGGGAGCCGCGGCGGCGGCCTCCGCCAGGCTCTCGAGGTAGGTCTCCGCCGCGAGCGGATCGGCCTGGGCGCTCGCAGCGGCGGCCTCGAGGGCTGCGAGATCGAGCTGCTCCTGACCGAGGAGCATCCTCCGGGCTCGCCCCAGCACTGGCTGCATCGCCCCGACGAACGTCTCGAAGACGCGGCACCTAGTCCGGAGAACGCGGTAGACCTGTTCGTCGATGCTGTGGCCGAGCAGGAGGTTAACAACCTTCACGTCGGCGCTCTTCTGGCCGATCCGGTCGATACGTCCGATTCGCTGTTCGACCTTGCTCGGGTTCCAGGGTAGGTCGTAGTTCACCAGCGCCGCCGCTGCCTGGAGGTTCAGTCCCTCGCTCGCCGCATCGGTGCAGACGAGGAGACGGATCTTCCCGTCTCGGAGGAGCTTCGTGATCTGGGCCTTCGTGACGGGCTTCCAGTCCCCGCCCTCTCGAATCTGGCCTCCGGAGCCGCTGTAGCAGGCGACCTCGTCGCCGTAGTGCGGCAGGAGCAGATCCCGGAGGTACTCCATCGTGTCGCTGTACTCGGTGAAGATCAGGACGGCCCGGCCGTCTTCTCGGAGCTGGTGGAGCGCCTCGAAGAACCGGTCCCGCTTGCTGTCCTTCAGCCCCAGGGCACGCACCTCGTCCAGGAGCTTCTCGACGTCCTGCCGTTCCCGCCGTGCCACGGCCGGATCCTGTGGGTAGGCCGAAGAAACCGTCCCGCCGAGATCAACGTCTCCAAGGTCGTCGAGGTCCCGCGGGTCGATCTCATCTCCCCCGGTAAGCCACGGGTCGATCGCCGCCCGCGCTTCGACTCGCTTCAGCCCTTCTGCGCGCCGTTCGAGGCTCTTCAGGATCGCCCGGGGCGAGCTGGCGGCGCGACGCCGGTAGATCGTCATCACGAAGCCCTTGCCGGGCTTCTCCTCCTCCAGCTCGTGGAATCGACGCTCGATGTACTGGCCGACCGCGTCGTAGGCCGACCGCTCTGCAAAGTCCCCGAACTCGAAGTAGACGTCCTTGACGACCCGGGTCGGAGGGGGCGCCTCGAGGAGCCCAAGTCGGTGGTAGGCGCGAAGTGTCTCCCTCGTGTTCCGATGCATCCGCCGCGTCAGCGGTGAACCGCGACGGAGCCAGGTCGCCAGGGCCTCTCGCTCGCTCGGCTTGTGGAACTGGAGCTTTCGGGCGAGCGCGTCCTCGGCGCCCGTAACGGAAAGCCCTGCCGGAGAAGGCGGGAACTGCTCGTCCCCCTTCACCATCCGGGCTGCCCGGCGAGCCCACTCCCGGTCGCACCGCCCGGCCCGAACGGCGGCCACGGCTTCGTAGTAGTCGCGCACCCTCCCGAACTCCGAGAGCCACGCCCCTCCCTCTCCCAGGACCTGAAGGAGGTCCCACGGCTCCCACGGGTGCGTCTGCATGGGTGTCGCCGAGAGGAGGAGGATCGACTTCGTCCGGCCCCGAAGCTGGAGGGCCCGAAGGAGATCGAGGAGCAGCGTCCCGCTGTTGAACTCTCCCTCTTCCTGCTTCCGCCGGCGTGCCGCGTGCGACTCGTCGAGGAGGACGAGGTCCCAGGGGTCAGCGTCGAGCAGAAGCTGCCGGTTCGCCTCCGTTCTCGCCGTCTCGCGGCTCATCAGGAGAATGTCCTGGCGGAGCGCCTCGGCAAGGCCCATGACTTTCTGGGTCTTCTCGTCAGGAAAGACCAGGTTCGTCAAGCCGTCCAGCCGGGGGACGAGTAGGCCGCCCTTCTCCCGAAGCTCTCCCTGCCACTGGCGCAGCAGCCCCGCTGGCAGCAGCAGGAGCGCCCGCTTGACGCCGCGCCCCGCCAGAAGGCGGCGGAGGACGAGGACGGCCTCAATCGTCTTCCCCATCCCGACTTCGTCGCAGAGGAGCCGCCCGTCGGGCCAGGCCGTCGCTGATTCTTCGACGACGTGCCTCTGGTGAGGCCACATCTCCACGGGTGCGGTCGCTTCGCAGGTGGCTGCGCCGGCCTCGAAGTACGGCGCCTCGAGGACGAGCTGCCAGAGCATCGCGGCGCGCTGCCTTGCCGCCGCGTCCGACGGCTCGAGGATCGGCGGTTCCTTTGGTGCGAGCTTCACGAGCTGGAGCCGCAGCGCCTCCGGCAACGGCAGCGTGTGGACGTCCGCATGCTCGTCGGCCCACAGGGCGTCAAGCTCTTTCCGGTACTCCTCGTACCTCTCCGCGTCCTCCCAGGACGTCGAGACCTCCAGGCGCTCGTAGTTCCCGGCGAGCCCCTGCGCCGACTCGTTGCCGCTCCCTGCGAAGACGAGTGCGTCGCCGGCTTGGTCAATCGCAAGGCCGAACTTGGCGTGGACGATGCCGCCGCCGCGCCGCATGACACCGACCCGAACGTCGAGGAGCCCCTTCGCAACGAGCCACCCGAGCATCGAGAGGCGGTCTTTCTCTAGGACGTCCTTCGGCTTCCGAAAACGTTTCTTGAGCGCCTCCTCGAGAGGCGTCACGTCCGCCTGCTCCGTCAGAACCCGGATGTCGTCCTCCGCCAGCTCCTCATTCACGACGAGCCGAACGGCCGGCCTTGGCGCCGCGTCGCCCAGCTCGACGAGACGCTCGATGAGGCCGCCGAACCCCCGCGCCGCGGCTGAGAGGACGGTGCTCGAAAAGTAGGCGCAGCAGCGATCGTATCGGACGGCGTCCTTCAGTGCCGGGACGTACAGCTCCTCGAGGAGCGCCGGATCCGGCCCCCTGAGAAACCGCTTCCAGACCCTGTCCCGCAGTCCGGGACTCATTCTTCCTCTCCCTCCTCGGAGTCCTCGTTCTCTTCCCCTTCCGCTTCCGATTCCAGCCCGTCGAACAGACCCGTCTGCGGCGGTTTCTTCTCCGTCCAGTCAGGTGGCGCGATGCCGAAGAGCGGCGAGAGAAGCTCGTGCCAGGCCCGAAACTCGGGGAAGCGGGCTGCGGCCGACTTCTTCCCCTTCTCATGCCACATCGCCTCAGGGGCGGCGTTCACCAGGGCCTCCATCAGGCGCGCCACCGCCGCCTCCTTCGACCAGCCCTGCTGCCGGCAGAGGGCCTTTGCCGACCCGACTCCAGCGCCCCCGCCATCGGCCTCGAGATAGCGGAGCGCGAGCGCGTGGCAGCCGTCGAGTGCCGTGCGAAAGACCGGGTCATTGGGGTGGACCTTCAGGGCATCCGCCCTCCGGACCCTCTTCTTCTGCCCAGACACCGGGCCGAAGAGGGTCTCCTCGATCTGCTCGCGCTCAAGGGCTCGCTCTCGTCGCCGCTCCTTCGCCGGAAGGATCTTGATCTTGTCGCCGCTCTTCGTTACGAGGCCGGCCACCACCAGCTGATCAACCTCCATACCGACCGCCTTCCCGAGGAGGTGAGCCTCGTTGTAGCGGAATTCCTCGGCACCGAGGACGTCCCAGCAAACGGCTGCAAAGCGCCCCTCAGCCTCGATGCCCGAGAGCCCGCGTGCCGCGAGCCGCGACTCCCGCCATTGCGAGACCGCCTCAGAAGCCTCGTCGATCGCCTGGGCGACGCGTATCGCGGTTCCCGTGTCGGTCTTTACTGTGTCATAGCGACTGAAGACCTCCATGGCCGGGCCGAACGAGCCGACGAGCTGGTCGACCGGGTTCAGTCCTTCTCCCGCGAGACGTTCGGCCGCCGCCCTCGCGCGGTCGCGAATTTGCCTTTTCATTCCAGCGTCGAAGTAGCCGGTTCCCGCGTTCTTCGCCCGCTTTCGCGCCACAAGAAGGACTGTGCTTTGTGCGGCATTCTTCTTCGCCTGGTGAAGCGAGTGCCATCCCTCTGTCTTGATGGGCCAGGTCGCTGTGATCACGAAGCCGGCCTCGATGAGCGATGAGAAGAGCGCTTCCCACGCCTCCTGTTTCTTGTGTGTAAACATGACAGTGAGGACCCCGTCGTCTCGGAGGATCCGGCGGCTCTCTCGGAAGACGTCCCGCATGAGCGTCTGATAGAAGATGTTCGCCTGCGCCTTGGCCTCTGCCGCACTGCCCTCGCGCTTGCCGCTCGCGCCGTTCGTCCCAGCCTCTCGGTGCCGCGGGACATTCACCACGGCCTCCTGGTCATGCTCACAAAGGTAGCTAGAGAACCACTCCGGACGACGATGCCCCTGGGTACGCTTCAACCAGACGTAGAAGAAGTCGGCCAGCTCAGAGTACTGAACGTTGTCGGCATACGGCGGATCGACCACGACCGCTGTCACGCACCCGTCACCCAGCTGCGGCAAATTAGCCGCTGAGCCCAGCGAAATGCTCACCGGGGCCACGTTCTCCGCTTTCGAAAGCTTCGCCACTTCCTCGAAGGCCTCGATCGTACTGTTGCAGGCCCAATCCAGGCCAACCCCAGCCCCGCATGGCGCCATTTCGCAGTATGTGGACTTGAAGGAGAAATCATGCCGGTCAAAGACGCTTCGAGCCGTTCCCGCAGGGGGGTTCCAGGAGGAGAGGATCGCGTTCCAGTTGCAGAACTTGTCGAGCACAAAGGCCAAGAGATGCTCGATCGCCCCCCCCCTGTCATCTCCCTCCGCCTTCACGATCTCGGATCGCAACTTCCGCAGTTCTTCCACGAGCACGCCAAAGCCGAGGAGCTGACGCGGGGAGAACATGTCTGCCCACCTAGGCATCCCGTAGGCCCGGGGGCGCTCGTCACTTGAGACCTCTGGGTACAGTTCTGTCGGGATGACGTTCTCGCGCTCCCACTGCGGCCGCTGCTTGGCCAACTCGACAGCGGCCTTCTCGATAGCCTCAAGGTCCCTTTCCGAAGGCGGCACGAACTTCAGACCCTGGGGCGTCTTGATCGCTATCGCGTAGAGTGCAGAGCCCATCTCGCCAGCCTGAGCCTTGGCTTTGATGTAGTCCGATGGAATCTGGTGCCCAGAGAAAAGAGAGATGCCCTTTCCGTCCTTGTAGGTCGGATTCGGCGGTTCCTTCAGCATTCCTGCCATGGTTCCGACGTCTCGGACTCGAATGCTCCAAGTGCCCTTCGCCTTGTGGATCACGGGTTCCGCCACTACCGCTCCACCGCCACTCTTCGACTTCAAGAGGTGCCAATCGGGAACGAGAGGTGTCGGATGTTGGGTATCGGGACAGGGGACGGTCCGGGCAAAGATGTAGCAGTGCGGAGGAACGGCCGCCGTTCTGGGAAAGTACTGCTCCATGCGCTGAACGAATCGCTTCCGTAACTCAGCAGCCCACTTCCTCGCCGGGCCGGAGAGGTCGCTGCCAAATCGAAACGTATAGTCTAGCGTCGCTTCGAGAACGGTACAGGCGACAGGGTTGTACTCGTTCGCGAGAGTTCGGAACCCGAGACGGGCCGACTCCAGCGGAATGGACCCGCCACCGGCCATCGGGTCAATGACGCAGGCGTCCTCGTCCCACAGGCCTTGCGCCGCGTGGTGGGCAACGCGAAGATCCTCGGACTCTATCTTGCGGGAGAAGGCACGCCCGCCATGGGGGTTGGGTACCTTCACCTTCGCGCTGCGAGCCCAGTCGAGGAGTCGCTGGGCAGCCAGGATGTCCTGCGAAGGGCCCCAGAATCCCAGCAGCCGCTCAAACACGTCCCGCGGGAAATCCGCTGGAAGGAGCGAGCCAAGTACAGCGGCCCTCGACGCCGCGAGCGGACGCCGCGCCCACCAGACGTGAAGGCGCTTGTCAGGTGGTTGCTGGCCGGTCGAACGCTCCCGGATACACTCGACGCCGATCGCGGCTGCGGGAAGCCAGTCCTCGATGAGAAGTCTCGGTGGGGTCATTCGTTCTCCCAAGGCGTTGCGAACACAGGAGTTGGCGGAGGCGCGGGCAGATACTCTGGATGCGGCTCTTTGAGGGGAGCTGTGTTCGCTCTCCCTCGTGAACCCGATCCGTTGAATCGCGCTGCGCCAGGGGGTAACATCGCCTCAGATCTGAAATCGAGCTCGACTCGAGAGTAGGATCTATCGGGCCCTGAGAGGGGCCCTTCCTTTTCGTCGCCTGCCCCCACGCGATACATCCCTTCAGAGCCGAACGATCCCGTCGGGATCCGTCGATGAGGCTTTCCGGCAGAGGACTGGTCCGAGCCGGTTGAAGTAGTTCGTCGCCCCCTGTCGCCGAACGTATCCGCACGGTTTCAGCCGCTGTGCGAGAAAGTAGGCGTTGGCGTCGCAGAGCTGGATGAAGTAGGAGTGGCGGGAGTCCCTGTGGCAGGCGTCCTCAACCAGAAGGCGAATCGGGAGATTTCGCGTCTGCCCTCCGGCGAAGCGGCTCGGCACCGGGTTGAAGCGACGGCTCTTTCGCGTTAGCAGGCGCAGGGCCTTCTCGTCCGTTTGATCCACGAGGAGCAGGAAGTACTCCTGGGCGTTGAACGGCCCCGGGAAGTTCTTGAACGAGATCGTCGTCTCGATCCGCTGGACGAGAGCGCGCCAGGCCGATTCGAAAACCGGATAACCCGGCGGCTTGCCGTCCTTGTCGACGACGATGTTGACGATGCTGACGTCGGCCAGACCGGCCTCGAAGTCGAGGACGTCCCTCAGAAGCCGCAGGCGAATGGACTTCGGGATCCGCTGGAGAGCCCCCGGAGAGTGGAGAAGGTCGCTCGCGTGGACCTCTTCCCTCAGCTTGATGCTGTACCGGGCCTTCAGCTGGCGTCGGAAGTCGACGATCTGGTCCAGCGTCTGCAGCCAGCGGACTTCGTGCAGTACGAGAGCGCTCAAGACGAAGAACCTCGTTGGGCTGTTGACGAGCCCCGTGTCACCCGACTCGTCGACGTAGACGAGCAGCATCGGGGCCTACCCTCGCAACACCACGGCCAGCGGGCTGTCCTTGCTGCCGAGCGACGGTCGTCGCGTCCAGGCCGCGCTGAGGGCGGGGCTGGGCAGCCGCCTCGAAGTCGGGTCAGCAGGCGACGTCACCGGACCGCCTCCGACAGGATTCGGAATGCCCTGACGGCCCGTCGGCCGTCCCTTCGGGTCATCAGGCCGAACCACCAGGCCGCCTCGGCGCCATCGGCCGTCTGGATGTTCGAAGCCGCGCGATGCAGCCGATCCGCGTTACGGAGGCCGGAGGCGAGAAGCGCGAAACAACCGACGCGAGCGCCCCAGTCGGCGTCCAGGGGATGGTAGGGGCCCGTCGTGAGCCGGGTCGATGGGCCGGCCACGCTCCGGACGGCGGCGCGGAGGAGCGGCGTCGCCGAGGCGAAGGCGAGGGGGCCAATGGCCGCGATGCGGTCGAGCCGCTCCTCGCCCCTGGCCGTCAGGCGGCGGCGATAGAGAATAGCGGCGTCGCCGAGACGACGGCGGACGACGCGGAGAGCGAAGGACGCTTCACGGACTTTCACAGAACTGCTCCTGTCGCTGCCGGCGGCCCGAAGAGAGCCTCGAGCCTCAGCCCTTCCGGCGCCCTTTCCGCGAGGCTCAGGAGCGCGTCTCTCATCCCCGTTCGGCCGGAGATGCCGAAGCCGAGGCCGACGGTCGCTTCGTAGCTCCCTCCTTCGGTAAGGGACGTGAAGACCGTCCGGGCGATAACGAGAGGCCGGGCCGGATGCGCCGGCTTCACGTCATCGGCCGAGAAGGACAGATTCCCGCCGTCTCGGGATTCTCCAGACGCCATGACCGAGAGGCGAACGACGTCGGCGCCGATCGGCTGGGCGAGCCCGATCAGCGTGTCGGCAGCGGTCGGTGTGCTCACTGTGAGCTTCAGCTCCAGGAGCGGCCTCACGGCCGCGTACTCGGCCGCCTTCGTGAAGTCGGTCGCCCAGACTTTCGTCGAGGGGGCGGGCGCCGGTGGATAAGACCCGCCAGGGCCCGACCCATCTCCGCCCTTACCAGGTTCCCGAAGGTCGCCAGCCGGGTCGACGCGAAGCCACTCAGAGGCTTCGTGGCTCTTCAGTGGGGCGACGAGGACGGAGTCGTCCAGTGCGAAGGTGGTCAGGCTTGCCGAAGTCCGTCGACGCGAGCCAGGCTGTCCATCGACGCACCCCTTTGCGTCGTAGGCCCGGCCATCCGCGATTCGAAGGGCGATCTTCCCGGCTTGAAGGGCGGCGAGGATCGTCTGCCGAACGACTGCTCCGTCGGGAATGAGGCGGAGGCCGGGAGTGGCGAGAAAGCGCTCGTGGATCGCCTTCGCGGAGTAGACGGTCGTCGACCCCGACACCGGCACGGCTCCCGGCAGGACGCCGGTCAGGAAGCGCTCGACGTCGAGCGCGTCTCCGGCCTTGTAGACGAGGTCCTTCGCCTCGAGGAACTTCCTCAGAACCGGCTGGCCTTGCGGCTTCTGGAGAATCTGATCGTCCGGGACCTGGAACGCCTCCTCGAGCGGGTAGCTCATCTCGCCCGCGAGGACGATGCGGTCGAACGCCCGGCAAGCCTGAATCCGGAAGAGCTTCTGGAGCTCGGGCCGGATGCGCTGGAGCTGTTCCCGGAGAAGCTTGCCCGCCTCTCCGTGCTTGTGCTCTTTCTCGATGGCGTCGGAGGCGAGGAGGCGCTGCGCCCTCTCGACGGCCCCGTCGAAAGCCGAACGAGTGGTCGTGACGGCCAGGATCGAATTCTGGAATCGCCGGGGGATCGGGGCTGCGGCATCGGTGTCGTCGGAGTTTGAGCAGACGGAGCGGGCGATCCGCTCGTCGTCGGAGAGGACGAGCTGGAGGTCGGCCGCCTCCGGCACCTGCCGCGCGTTCTGAGGCCAGGAGGCCAGCTTGAAGGTGGGGCCGGAGAAGTAGCCCTGGACCTCGGCGCACACGCGATCTCGCGCATCCTCGAGGGGGACCTTCCCCATCCGCTCCTCGATCTGCTTGATGACGTTCGGCTCGTACCGGAACTGCGTGCCACGGCCACCCGGCATCGGGTAAGTGTGCCAGCAGACTCCGATGAGTCGGTCGAGCGCCTCACCCGGCTCATGGCCCGCCTCGTCCGGACGAAGGGTCGCCAGAGTCAGCTCGGCCGCATCGAGGCCGCTCGAGGGCTGCATCGGAACGCTCTCGAGGAGAAGGGCCGAGGCCGCCCGGACGTGAACGCCGCCGCCCTTTCCCCCATCCAGGTCGCGCGCGTGCTTGTCGATGTCGGCTGAGACAGCCGACTTGAAGTTGTCGCGGTTGAGGCGCTGAAGGAGGTCGCCCTGGATCCGGTCGCTCGTCCAGTCGATCTCTCCGGCCGAGATGAGATCGATCTTCTCCTTCCGCTCCCAGACGCCGCGAAGGATGCGGGCAAAGAGTCGAAGCGTCCCGCGGCTCTTGTTGAACTCCTGGAGGGCGCCGAGGCGCTGTGTGGCGGTGTCGATGAGGCGGGGGTGGAACGGGTAGCAGTCGACGATCCGCTTCGCGTAGGCGGCCGTCGCGGCCTCGGGGGGGAGGGTCCCCGGCGTTTCGCGGGAGACCCGGTCGTAGAGGGCGTGGTAGACGGCGGAGGCCTTCTGGGCGGCCGTCGCGTCCACCCGCTCGAAGAGACGCCGGACGATGACCCGCTCGGACTCGTTCCCGATCGGGTCGAAGTCCGACATCTTCCGCCCGAACTGGTCATCGAGCTTCACGGCGGCCGTAAAGGCGTCGGCCTCCTTGGCGGAGGAGACGAGCGAGCCCGCGAGGCGCCCGGCCTGCTGCGCGTAGGCCCTCTGGTCAGCCGGGTCGGTGACGATGAGCGCCGTGTGGGGCCTTCGCCCCGCCACCGAGATGAGCTTGCTCATGAAGGCGAGGAGGTTTCCCTGGGCCCGATCGGAGAGCGTGGCCATGTAAATGACCAGCTCGTCGAGCAGGATGAGGACGGGCCCCGAGGGGAAGAGCTTCTCGATGAGCTCCTCGTCCGGCTGCCTCTCGGCGTCGTCCGCCTCGGCGAGGAGCTTCAGTCCCTTCTCGCCCGAGAGCTGCCAGGCGATTTCACCCCAGAGGCTGTGTGACGCGGCCCCCCCATGGCGAAGGAAGACTCCCGTGCCCGCCTTCCCGGCGTCTATCGCGGCCACCGTCACCTTCTTCGGCCGACCGGCCGCCGGGAGGAGCTCGATCCCGAGCGAGGCATCTCCGACACCCTTCGCCAGGTGGAAGAGCGACATGAGCGTGTGCGTCTTGCCGCCACCGAAACCGGTGCTGAGCCGGATTGTGGCGCCCCCTTCGTCCCCCTTCGCGAGGCGCTCGAAGACCGCCTGAATGACCTTGCAGAGCGGCTTCGCCGGGTGCGTGTTCTGAAAGAAGACGGCGGGATCCTGGTAGACCGCCGGGGCCTTTCCCGCGATCAGCTCGCCGAAATCGGCCGCGAAAATCGCGTCGTCGAGGTCGCCCTTGAGGACTTCCGGCCGGGGCTTACAGCCTTCGAGAACTGACATCCGCTTTCACCCCCGATAGAGATTGGGCCGAGAGATCGTGACGACCCTGTCGTGGTCGACATACCGCCCTCGTGGATTATGGGTTGCGAAGCCTGGTAGCGGGAGTTTCGTCGCTTCGGTCGGAGCTCCCTCTGTGGTGTGGCCAGGAGAGAGCATCACTCCACCCGGATCGACGCCAGGAGTGCCTGGTCGACGCCCCTCCAGCCACCCTGCTGGCGGCTTCCGCGCGCCACGATCTGCTCCCAGGTCGAGGGCCTGCGGAGAATCTCCTCGAGTTCCGCAAGGCTCGGCCCACCCTCCTTCGGGAGGACGGCCCACGCGCCTCCCCCGCCCTTCCCGCTCGCCGTCAGGACGTACTTACCCTCCGGATCCGAAATCAGCCGGAAGTCGTTCAGCGTGGAGGTTCATAATGCCCGGGGTCGGCGCCTGGGGCCTTACTGCCGCCGAGTTCCACCTCATCGGCTTTCTCCTCGTCCTCGACCGTCTCGTAGTCGAACCCGTAGACGTCCGTGTGCCAGACCGGACCGCAGGCCATCCCACCGTACGTGATCTCGAGAGCGAGCAGCTTGTTCCCGTAGCCGATGCGCTCGAGGAGCTTGCGCAGCTTCACGAGGTCGAAGTCGTTTAGTCGTCGCCGGGCCTCCCTCTTCTCGAAGGCAGGAGAGCGGTACTCGAACTCCCCCGTTTCGCCGACGAAGATGAAGGCGAGGTGCGGACAGGGATCGGCGTGGGCAAGACCTTCGTCGTCGACCTGGAGCACCGCCTTTCCACAGACGGGGCAGTGGGGCTTCGGCGGCTGGCAGCCGAACGGCTGTTCGACCGAGGCGAACTGGGGCTTAGAGGCCGACTTCATCTTCTTCTAGTCTCCTTGAAGTCTTCTCGTCGTCCAGGCAGGCTGGAATCCGTAGCCCGGCCTTGCAAGCATCCGACCGAGGAGCAGATAGATGGTGTCCCGGGCAATACCACCGTTCGACGGGGACCTGAAGGTGGGACGCCAAATGTCGGACCGTAGCCCGTACGATGGCTCTCGCGTGGCGCGTGGATCCTGTCGCTTTGACCGGCACCGCTCACCACGGACGGCGATTCAGTAAGATCCCCTCCGGAGCCGGGGCCGAGATCGGCGGCCCCGGCTCCCCCATTTCGCCCTCGCTCCATGACCTGCGTCATACCGCGCCCGCTCCCGTGCGCCGATCCTCCTCGGCACAGGGAGATTCGACATGCCGATCCGGGCTCGTATCCCGTCCTTGTCGGATTGGAGCGCTCAGGTCAAGTGCCAGACAGGCTGTCCGGTTTCGACCGACGCCGGGCGGTACGTCCAGCTCGTCGCAGAGGGGCGGGACGAGGACGCGTTTCTCGTCGCCCGGGCGCCGAACCCGTTCGCTTCGGTCTGCGGACGGGTCTGCGCGGCCCCGTGCGAGGACGCCTGCCGCCGCGGAGCGATCGACGCCCCCGTCTCCATCCGGGCGCTCAAGCGGTTCGTGACGGAGCGCTACGGCGTCGAGTCGGTCCGCCCCCAGACGCAGGACCGGCTCTTCGGCGAGCTCGTCGGCGAGGGGAACCGCTACGCGGGCCACCTCCCCGTCGTGCCCTCCCCCGCCCCGGCGCCCGCGTCGGGCAAGACGCGCGTCGCGGTCGTGGGCGCGGGACCGGCGGGCCTCTCGGCCGCGCACGACCTCGCCCTCCTCGGCTACGACGTGACGATCTTCGAGGCGGCCGGCGAGCCGGGCGGCATGATGCGCTTCGGCATCCCCGAGTACCGCCTCCCGCGGACGCTCATCAGGGCGGAGATCGATCGGGTCCTCGCGCTCGGCGTGACACTCCGGCTCGGCACGCGGCTCTCCCCCTCGTTCGGCCTCGCCGAGCTCCGCAGCACCGGCTTCGAGGCGATCTTCCTCTCCGTCGGCGTCTCGCAGGGGCGCGAGCTGGACGCCCCGGGCGTCGAGCTCGACGGCGTCGTCAAGGCCGTCGACTACCTCCTGAACGTGAACCGGGGCTTCCGGATGGACCTCGGCCGGCGCGTCGTCGTCGTCGGGGGCGGCTTCGTCGCGTTCGACGCGGCGCGGACCGCGCTGCGCGTCTTCCAGGAGGGCGAGCTCGACGCGCTCGCGGAGGCGGCCGGAGCGGCCGACGCGCGGGCCAAGGAGGCCCTCGACTCGGCCCGCGCGGCCCTTCGCGGAGGGGCGGCCGAGGTGACGATCGTCTCGCTCGAGAACTTCGACGAGATGCCCGTCCTGCGCTCCATGCAGGGGCACGAGGAGTTCGAGGAGGCGAAGCGGGAGGGAGTCGCCTTCCTCCCGCGGCGCGGCCCGAAGCGGTTCGTCGGCGCCTCGCGCCTGGAGGCCGTCGAGCTCCGGAAGGTCCTCTCGGTCTTCGACGAGAACGGCCGCTTCTCCCCGCGGTACGACGACTCCGACGTCGTCACCCTCCCGGCCGACGCCTGCGTCCTGGCGATCGGCCAGAAGCCCGACCTCTCCTTCCTGACCCCCGAGGACGGCGTCGCGCTCACTCCCGGCGGCACCGTGAAAGTCGACCCGGCCACGCTCGCGACCTCCGCCCCCGGCGTCTACGCCGGCGGCGACGTGGCGTTCGGCCCGCGAAACCTCATCGAGGCGGTCGCGAACGGCAAGAAGGCCGCCCGCTCGATCCACGAGCACCTCTCCGCCCGCGGCGCCTCGGCGGGGCTCGCGCTCGAGACGCACCTCGAGGTCGAGAAGCTCTTCACCCCGACGTACCGGATGATCGCGGGCTTCGAGCTCGCGGACCGGATCACCCCTCCGACGATCGACGTCGGCCGCCGGACCGGGATCGCCGAGGTCGAGACGGGCTACGACGAGGCCGAGGCCCGACGGCAGGGCGGGCGCTGCCTCGTCTGCCACGTCCAGACGATCTACGACCCGGAGAAGTGCGTCCTCTGCAGCCGCTGCGTCGACGTCTGCCCCGAGTACTGCCTCGCCATCGTCCCGTTCGAGGAGCTCGAGCTCGACGAGGCGGAGCGGTCGCTCCTCGACGCGCGCGCGAACGGCAACGGCCTCCCCCTCTCGGCGATGGTCAAGGACGACGACCGGTGCATCCGCTGCGGCCTCTGCGCCGTCCGCTGCCCCACCGACGCGATGACGATGGAGCGATTCACGATCACGGAACGTCTCGTTCCGAAGACGAGCGAGGTCTCACGATGACGACGAAGACGGACCCCCCGGCCGGAGCCGAGGCGCCCCCCGCCGAGCCGAACAGCCGCCGCGAGTTCCTGATGAAGGCCGGAATCGGCGCCGGCGTCGTGGCCCTGGTCGGGCAGGCGGGCGCCTCCCTGCGCTCGCTCGTCCCGAACGTGTCGTACGACGCGCCGACGACGGTGAAGCTCGGGGCGCCGACGGACTTCCCCGACGGGATGAAGTTCCTCCCCGACGAGAGGCTCTTCGTCTTCCGCGAGGGGAAGACCTTCCACGCCATCTCGGCCGTCTGCACGCACCTCGGCTGCACGGTGAGGGCCGAGGCGCTCTCGAAGGTCGAGGAGGCGAGCGTCGAAGGGAAGCCCCTCCGTCTCACGCACCGCTTCCAGTGCCCCTGCCACGGCTCGAAGTACGCCGGCGACGGGACGAACGAGACGGGGCCGGCGCCGAAGCCGCTCGCCTGGTACCAGCTCTCCGTCGCCGCCGACGACGGGCAGCTCGTCGTCGACCTCGCACAGGAAGTCGGGCACGACTTCCGACTGACGGTCGCCTGAGCGGAGCGGCACGGACGTGAGCGCGAAGACCGAGACTCCCGCCCCCTCCGCTCCCGGCGTCCACCCGAAGCCCTTCTGGAGCTTCCGGCCCCGCTCCGACCGCGAGGCGGGGGACGCCGTCGTCTCGAACTTCCTCCTCCACTGGTTCCCCGCGAAGACCTACAAGCCGTCGCTCGACTGGAGCTACTCGTTCTGGCTCGGCACGGCCTCGGCCGCCCTCTTCTTCCTCCTCGTCCTCTCCGGCCTCCCGCTCCTCCTCCTCTACGTCCCCTCGGTCGAGCGGGCCTACGGCTCGGTGAAGGACATCGAGTTCGTCGTCACGTTCGGCTCCTGGATCCGGGCCGTCCACAGGATCTCGGCGCACCTGATGGTGGCCGCCGTCTTCCTCCACCTCGTGAGGGTCTTCCTGACGGGGGCCTACAAGAACGGTACGGGGCGCGGCCAGCGGCGCGAGTGGAACTGGGTCCTCGGCGTCGTCATGATCGTCCTGACCCTCTTCCTCTCCTTCACCGGGTACCTCCTCCCCTGGGACCAGCTCGCCTACTGGGCCGTCACGGTCGGGACGAACATCGCGAGCTCCGTCCCGTTCGTCGGCCCCGAGGTCCGCGAGCTGCTCATCGGCGGGCGGACGATCGACCAGGCGACGCTGATTCGCTTCTACGTCCTGCACGTCATCTTCCTGCCCGCCGGCCTCGGGGCGCTCCTCGCGTACCACATGTGGCGCATCCGCAAGGACGGAGGGCTCGCGAAGGCCGACCGCTGGACGCTCTCGCACGAGAAGGCCGAGGCTCCGGCCACGCGGACGAAGACGTATTCGCTCCTCGGCGTCGCGCGCGGCCAGGCCCCGGCGGTCCGCGCCGTGACGCTCGAGGCGCGGGACACGACGGTCAACTCCGTCAACGACCTCGTCCGGCGCATCTCGATCGTCGTCCTCGGGACGTTCGCCGTCGTGAGCATCCTGGCCTGCTTCGTCCCGTCGCCGCTCGAGGAGCCGGCCAACCCGATGATCACGCCGAACCCGGCGAAGGCGCCGTGGTACTTCCTCTGGCTCCAGGAGATCGTCACCGACACGACGCTGAAGATCGGCTCGTTCACGATCAACGGCGCGTTCCTCGGCGGCGTCATCCTGCCGACGATCCTCCTCGGCCTCCTCACCGTCTGGCCGTGGCTCGACAGGAGCCCGGCCGGCGCGGCAGGGGTCTGGTTCCACGCTTCGCGGAGGCGGCAGAACCTCGTCTTCCTCCTCGTCGTCCTCCTCGTCCTCGCGTTCACGATCGTCGGGACCTTCCTCCGCGGTCCCTACTGGAACTTCTACTGGCCCTGGGAAGCCTGGCCCGAGCTGCCGACGAGGATCTGACGATGGAGCAGCGCACGAGCTCGCCCTACCCCGGCAAGGACCGTCCCGTCCTCGCCGTCATCGGCGTCCTCCTCGTCGTCTCGACGGTCGTCTTCGCCGTCACCGACCACCGGAAGGACTGGCGCTGGTACCAGGCGGAGTTCCGGAAGATGGTCGCCGAGAAGTACGGCGCCGAGAAGGCCGCCTCCGTGCCGGCCGGGATGAAGCAGATCTGGGTGAAGGACCTCGGCCGCGCGGACCGATGCATCACCTGCCACCAGGGGATCCTCTGGAAGGGTTTCGAGACCGCCGAGCACCCCTGGAAGACCCATCCCGCCGAGCCGCTGAAGGTCCACCCCGTCGAGGACTACGGCTGCACCGCGTGCCACGGCGGGCAGGGCTGGGCCGTCGAGAGCGAGAAGGCCCACCGGCCGATCCACTTCTGGGAGGAGCCCGTCCTCGGGACGGCGATGGGCGAGGCCTACTCGCTCCAGGGGGGCGACAAGGGCGCCCTGATGCAGATGAACTGCAACGTCTGCCACCGGTACGACCGGGAGACGAAGGGGGCGGACCTCATCAACCTCGGCAAGAAGCTCGTCAACGAGAAGGGCTGCCGGGCCTGCCACGTCATCAACGGGCGCGGAGGGACGATCGGCCCCGACCTGACCTGGGTCGGCGACAAGGCCGCCGAGCAGTACGACATGAGCCGCCTCGGCGGCCAGAAGACCGCGTTCGCCTGGCACGTCGCCCACCTGAAGAACCCGAAGGAGCTCGTCGCCGACACCGTCATGCCGAACTTCGGGTTCGGGACGAAGGAGTCCCAGGCCCTCGCGGCCCTCGTCCTCTCGTGGCGCCGCGCCCCCGTCCCGGCGACGTACCGCCCGGGCGTCCCGCGGACCGACCCGCAGACGCCCGAGGAGCTCGCCGAGGAGGATCGGATGAAGCACGGGCCAGGCGCCTGGTTCGTCTCGACCGGCTGCTTCGTCTGCCACTCGGTCTCCTCGCTCGGGGTGAAGAGCGCCGCGCAGGTCGGGCCCGACCTCTCGACGGCGGTCGAGGACACGCAGAGCCGGTTCGGCAAGACCGTGGACGACTTCATCCGGAACCCGACCGGGACGATGTCCGTCGTCCTGTCGCGCCAGATCGTCCTGACCGACGCCGAGAAGGAGGTCGCGATCCAGAAGCTGCGCGAAGCCTTCGCCGAGCACCAGAAGCAGAGAGCCGCGGCCGCCGCGGCGCGCTGATCGACTCCGGAGGACGCGCGCCGATCCCGCGCGTCCTCCGTTCACCGCAGCTCGACCGATTCGCCTCCGGCCTCGAGCCGGGGGCTCACAGGGAGAAGGAGGGGACCAGATGACGGAGAAGAAGAAGAGCGTCCTGACGTGGGGCGTCCTCGGGGCGATCGTCGTGGCGGGCGTCCTGGCGGGGCGCTGCGCCCCGTCCGGGCCGAAGGGAAGGAAGGCCCCGGCAGCCGCATCGGACATCGCCGTCGCGGCGCAGAAGACGTACGTCGCCCCGGGCGACCTCGACGAGTACTACTTCTTCGCCTCGGGCGGCCACTCGGGCCAGATGTACGTCTACGGCGTGCCTTCGATGCGCCACCTCTCGACGATCCCGGTCTTCACCCCCTACCCCGCCACCGGCTACGGCTTCGACGACGAGTCGAAGGCGATGCTGAATGGCCTGACCTGGGGCGACGCGCACCACCCCGCCCCGTCCGAGACGGCGGGCGACTACGACGGCCGCTGGCTCTTCATCAACGACATGAACGGCCGGATCGCCCGGATCGACCTGCGCGACTTCAAGACGAAGCAGATCCTCGGGCCCGTCGCGAACGTCTCCGGGAACCACTCCGGCGCCTACGTCACGCCGAACACCGAGTACGCGATGATGGGGTCGCGCTTCTCCGCGCCCGTCCCGAAGACGAACGCCGTCGGGATCGACAAGTACGCCTCCGAGTACAAGGGGATCCTGGCCGCGATCAAGATCGACCCGAAGAGCGGCGAGATGTCGCTCGGCTGGCAGATCGTGACGCCGCCCTTCAACTGGGACCTCGGCGACGCCGGCAAGAAGGTCTCCGACGGGTGGATGTTCTGGACCTGCTACAACTCCGAGCGGGCGACCGGAAAGCTCGAGGTGACCGCCTCGCAGGCCGACCGCGACTACATCGCCGCCGTCGACTGGAGGGCCGCCGAGAAGGCCATCGCCGAGGGGAAGGGCGAGATGCTGGGCGGCGTCAGGGTGCTCGACCCGAAGAAGGTCCCCGGCCTCATGTACCTGATGCCGTGCGGCAAGTCGCCCCACGGGGTCGACGTCTCCCCCGACGGCAAGTACGTCATCGGGTCCGGAAAGCTCCAGGGCGTCACGACGGCCTTCAACTTCGAGAAGGTCCTGACGGCGATCCGCAACAAGGACTTCACCGGCGACGAGGACGGCATTCCCGTCCTGAAGTACGAGTCGATCAAGGACGCCGAGGTCGAGGTCGGCCTCGGCCCGCTCCACACGCAGTTCGACGGCGACGGCTACGCCTACACGTCGCTCTTCGTCGACT
>JADHED010000842.1_pt1 | contig 30711 bp, 28 predicted proteins | sample 8952041 | NCBI WGS metagenome assembly JADHED01 (sample SAMN16124423, study PRJNA663239) | bioreactor sludge metagenome | isolation source: sludge (control) | place: India:Bengaluru | collected 2018-09-08
TGTCGGACTTGGGAATCGTCGGCTGCAAATTGTCCGCAGCGGCCCATTTTTGGCTGCGCCGCTCTTCGAGAACACCGTCTTTTTGCCCAATAGCTCGGCTATTGGGCTGCAAATCCGGCAAAAACTGTGCTCGCTGGGGCCAATTTTCGCTTTCGACGCCCCAAGTCCGACAGCCTCCTAGGGGCTTTCCAATACCTGGCATGGCGCAGTGCAGCATGAAACGGCAATGTGGTTTATACTGACAACCTAGGGTTAATACTTAGTGGTAAACCCGGTGCTGATGGCCTTTGAGATGCATGTCACCAAGCACTGCACTTGCATCTCGGACAGGAATCATCATGCGCGAAGTCATTCGCTCGATCATCGAGTTCATTCACGAAGCCCGCGAGGCACATCTGCCCATCGCCAACCAGTGATGCGTGTGGCCCAGGCGGCCCGCATCCACCCAGGCTACGCCCCGCTGCCATGTGGTACGGGGCGTTTCTCGTTTCTGGTCTTGAAACGGCCATTGACGCATGCTGACAAGCGCTATACAGCTATTGAAATAATAGTGCAGATGCAAGGCGCAGACGGTACACTGCCTGGAAAAGCAAGCATCAGCAACGCCACCATCCACGCTGGCTCGCGCCAGCGCCGCAGCCATGACTACCACCGACAACACCCCTGCCGGCGCCGCCGGACCGGCCCTGGACTCCGATGTGCTCGATGAACTCGACGGGATTCTCGAAGACCTGCGCAAGCGCGAGGACGAGGTGCCGCAGTGGGAGTTCTGCGACGGCTTCCTGACTGCGCTGGTGTGCACGCGCCGCTCTGTTCCGGTCGCTGAATGGCTGCCCATGCTGGTGGGCGATGGCGCGGAGCTGGGGCTGGATGCGGACGGTGCGCTACCGTTCATGCGGCCCTTCAAGAACCTGGCGCAGCAGCAGCGGTTTGTGCACTGCTGCCAGCTGCGCAGCGCCGAGGTGGCGGCCCAGCTGGACGCCCAGGCCGAGTCGCTGGACGCCGACGACGCCTTCCAGCCCGAGGTGATGGACATGCGCGGGGCCATCGCCAGCCTGCCCGAGGAGGAGCGCGCCGAGATGGAGGGCCAGCCGATACCGTCCTTCGGCCAGGTCTGGGCGCTGGGCTTCATGTTCGCCGTCGAAAACTGGGAAGACGAATGGCAGGCGCCGCGCGACAAGGAGGTTGCGCAGTGGCTGGACGACGCACTGCAGGCCATCGTTGCCCTGACCGAGGACGACACCGGCAAACCCGAGATCTGCATGTACGCCGAGGACGGCCCGCCCAGCACCAGCCAGCAGCGCCTGGAAGTCTTTGGCGAGGCCATCTGGGCCGTGTACGACTTGCGCCAGCTCTGGAAGAGCCTGGGCCCGCGCGTGGGTGCGCTTGTCAAAGGCGTCCAGCCCGGCCGCAACGACCCCTGCCCCTGCGGCAGCGGCAAGAAGTACAAGAAATGCTGCGGAATGCGGCAGAATTAAACACTCCGTTTTATTTCAATGAGGGGGTTGGTATGAAGAGGGTAACGGTACTCGCCGCAGCGGTTATGTTGGCTTCGGCAGCCCAGGCTGAGTTGAAGAACGTTTCGGCGAATGGGCTGAATTCCAATATGGAGGGATTCGTCTCCTGCACGATTGTGGATGAGGGCACTAGGTTGTTGGCTGGCGGCGTCCTGCTGTATGCCTTTGCCGAGGCCCGTGGGAGTGGCGATCCGCTGATCCGCGTGTGGTCGCTGAACCGTGATTTGTCGATTACCAGTGACAACTGGCAAAACGGCATGGACTATCATGCAGGAGGCCAGACGCTGCATGTGAGCTTGCGGGAGCTCGACAGCGAACAGGGAAACCCTTACCGCCTTCTACGCAATCCTTATGGAACCGCCGATGCGGCGGTGGTTTTCCCGGCCAAGCTTAATGAAGCCATTTGCGCCGAATCCAGGGATAAGTCTTCGGGCGCGCTCCTGCCCGTGAGTGTCTCCATTACCGACATGAACGCTATTGCCTTCAAGAGCAGTCCTTCGATGGCCAAGACTGCGCCAGCCATTGCTGCCACAGTGGAGCAAATTCTGAACGCGCTGCCGCGCTGAACCCAACGAACGGACCGTTTCAGTCCAGCAGCTGACGCAGCCGCGCTAGCGCGTGGCACACCGTCTGCGCGCGCACTGCGGCGCGGTCGCCAGAGAAGCGTTGCAGCTCGCTGTGCGTGCGGCCCGCCACCTGCCAGCCAAACCACACCGTGCCCACCGGCTTCTCCTGCGATCCGCCCGTGGGGCCGGCCACGCCGGTCACGGCCAGCGCCACCTGGGCGGCACTGTGCGCCACCGCGCCCTGGGCCATGGCGCGGGCCACCGGCTCGCTCACCGCGCCATGCTGGTCGATGAGGTCTGCGGGCACGCCCAGGCATTGCACCTTGGCGGCGTTGGAGTAGGTGACGAAGCCGCGCTCGAACCACTGGCTCGATCCCGCCAGATCGGTGCAGGCGGCGGCGATCAGGCCGCCGCTGCAGCTCTCGGCCGTGGCCAGCATCCAGCCGCGTGCCAGCAGGGTGGTAGAAATAAAGGTCAAATCGGCCTCTAGCGCTTTACCGTCAAGCGCTGACAGCTCTTTGTTTGATAGCAATGGCATGGGCTTCATCCGATCAGGTGGCGCCACAGCGCGATGACCAGCAGGGTGCAGCCCGCGGCCACCAGGTCGTCGAACAGAATGCCCCAGCCGCCGCGCCAGCCAAAGCCCTTGAACAGCCGGTCGGCCCAGGCCACGGGGCCGGGTTTGGCGGCGTCGAAAAAGCGAAACAGCGCAAACGCCACGAGCTGGCCCCAGAAGCCCATGGGCGTGGCCAGCCAGAGCACGATCCAGATGGCGACGATCTCGTCCCAGACGATGCTGCCCGGGTCGGCCACGCCCATGTGGTGCGCGGTGACGGTGCAGGCCCACCAGCCGAGCAGCAGCGAGAAGCCGATCAACAGGGCCATTCCCAGCGGCGTGAGCCACATCTGGAGCACCAGAAACGCCAGCCAGCCCCAGGCCGTGCCCACGGTGCCCGGCGCCCTGGGCGAGAGGCCGCTGCCAAAACCCAGGGCAAAAAAATGGGCCGGGTGGGCCAGTAGAAAGCGCACGCTGGGGTGCTGGGGCGGCGGTATCTGGGCGGGGCTGTGCATGGCGGGATTCTAGGAGGCCGCCCCTGCGCTCAGCCCTGTGCGCCCAGCAGGCGCGTGGTGTGCCAGGCCGCCACCCATTCCTCGTTGGTGCACTCCACCACCACGGGGATGCGGCTTTGCGCGCTGGAGATGCGGTCGGCGTCGCGGGCGTTGGCATCCGCGTCCAGCGCCACGCCCAGGTAGGCCAGGCCGGCGCAGACGCGCTCGCGGATGGCGGCGTTGTGCTCGCCTATGCCGGCGGTGAAGACCAGCATGTCCAGCCCGCCGAGCACGGCCACCAGCGCGCCGATCTCGCGCACGATGCGGCGCACGTACAGCGCCAGCGCGGCCTGCACGCGGGCGTTGCCGGCCTCCTGCGTGAGCAGCACGCGCGGGTCGGACGACACGCCCGATACGCCCAGCAGGCCGCTGCCGTGGTAGAGCAGGTGGCCCACCTCTTCGAGCGAGAGCTTCTCGATCTCCATCAGGTACAGCACCGCGCCGGGGTCGAGCGCGCCGCAGCGCGTGCCCATCATCAGGCCGTCGAGCGCCGAGAACCCCATGCTGGTGCCCACGCTTTGCAGCCCCTGCATGGCGCACAGGCTGGCGCCGCTGCCCAGGTGGGCGACGATGGTGCGCCCGCGCGCCGTGTCGCCGTAGCGCTCGGCCAGGGCCAGCGACATGAACTCGTAGGACAGGCCGTGAAAGCCGTAGCGGCGCAGGCCGCGCTCCCAGGCGTCCCAGGACAGGGGCAGCATCTTCTCCACCTCGGGCAGGGTGTGGTGGAAGGAGGTGTCAAAGCAGGCCACCTGGGGCAGCTCGGGCGTGCTCTCCAGCAGTGCGGCGATGGCTTCGAGGGCAAACGGCTGGTGCAGCGGCGCCAGCGGAATGTAGCTGCGCAGGTCGGTCAGCACGCCGGCATCCACGCGCACCGGGTCGAAGTATTTGGCGCCGCCATGCACCACGCGGTGCGCCACGGCGGCGATGCGGTGGCCGCCCTGGGCCATGCGCTCGAGCACGCGCGCGCGGATATGCCCCAGCGCCGCGCGGTAGGGGTGGGCCGCATCCAGCGCCACCGGGCCGGGCTTGACGCCGGTCTCGCCAAACGTGGGGGCCGGGCCGGTGATGCCGTCCACCTTGCCGTTCCACAGCGGTTTGCGCGGCAGCGGCTGGGCGCTGGCATCGAACAGCCCGAACTTGATGCTCGACGAGCCGCAGTTGAGAACCAGAACCAGATCGCTCATAGCGGTGCTCCTTGGTAGTGGTGTGCCAGCAAGACGGCCACGGCGCAGGACGCCAGGCGCGTGTCGCGCGCGTCGGCGCGGCTGGTCAGCACGATGGGCACGCGCGCGCCAAGCACGATGCCGGCGGTAGCCGCGTCGCCCAGGTATTCGAGCTGCTTGGCCAGCATGTTGCCGCTCTCCAGGTCGGGCACCACCAGGATGTCGGCGCGGCCCGCCACCTCGGAGACGATGCCCTTGGTGCGCGCGGCGGCAATCGACACGGCGTTGTCGAAGGCCAGCGGGCCGTCGAGCAGGCCGCCGGTGATCTGCCCGCGGTCGGCCATCTTGCACAGCGCCGCCGCGTCCAGCGTGGCGGGCATGGTCGGGTTCACTGTTTCCACGGCCGCCAGGATGGCCACGCGCGGCTCGGCCACGCCGATGGCGTGCGCCAGGTCGATGGCGTTGCGCACGATGTCGGCCTTCTCGGACAGCGTGGGGGCGATGTTCACGGCCGCGTCGGTGATGATGAAGGGGCGCGGGTAGGCCGGTGTCTGCATCAGAAAGCAGTGGCTCACGCGCCGCTTGGTGCGCAGCCCGCCCTGCGAGGCCACCACCGCGCCCATCAGCTCGTCGGTGTGCAGGCTACCCTTCATCAGCGCCTGCACCTTGCCCTCCAGCACCAGGGCCACGGCGCGCGCCGCGGCCGCGTGGCTGTGCGGCACGTCCTCGATGGTGATGCCGGCCAGGTCCAGGCCGGCCTCCTGTGCCACGGCCAGCAGGCGCGCGCGCGGGGCCACCAGCACGGGGTCGATCAGGCCGGCGGCGTACGCGTCCATGGCGCCGCCCAGGCTCAGCGCGTCGCAGGGGTGGACCACGGCCACGCGCAGCCGGCCCAGCGGGCGTACATGCTCGAGCAGGCGCTCCATGCCGTCCTGGCCCACGGTCATGCGCACTTCGGGCAGGGTGGTGCGCGGGCGTTCTATGCGCTCGGTCGGGGCCACCACCTCGGCCTCGCCGCTGATGACGGTGGTGCCGTCCTGGTTCACGCAGCTGCAGGCCAGCGTCAGGCGCTTCTTGGCTTCGTTGCGCGCGCTCACGGTAACGCTGATGCGCAGGTGGTCGCCCACGCGCACGGGCGCCAGGAACTTAAGCGTTTGCCCCAGGTAGATGGTGCCCGGGCCGGGCAGGCGCGTGCCCAGCACGGCCGAGATCAGCGCCCCGCCCAGCATGCCGTGGGCGATGACGCCGTGAAAGCGCGTGGAGGCGGCGTAGTCCGCGTCCAGGTGCTGCGGGTTCACGTCGCCCGAAAGCACGGCAAACAGCTGGATGTCCTCGGTGGTCAGCGTGCGCTCTATGGTGGCGCTGTCGCCGATGGCGAGCTCGTCGAAGGTGCGGTTGCGCACCGTGGCGAGGTCGTCGTGTGGCGCGGCCTGGGCGGTTGGGGGGGCAATGTCCGGCATGGAGCTCCTCTGGGTGAATGGCAGGATTGAACGGATCAGGCCATCTGGCTGATGGTCTTGCGAAAGCGCGCCAGCGACAGGCCGAACAGCACGGAGCCAATGGCCAGCAGCGCCAGGAACTGCGGCCACACCACGCTGAGGCCAGCGCCGCGGTACAGGATGGCCTGGGCCAGCTGGACGAAGTGCGTGGTGGGGGCGAACAGCATGATGTTCTGCACCAGCTCGGGCATGCTCTCGCGCGGCGTCATGCCGCCCGACAGCATTTGCAGCGGCAGCAGCGTGAGCACCATCAGCAGGCCGAACTGCGGCATGCTGCGCGCCAGCGTCGCCAGGTAGATGCCCATGGAGGTGGTGGCGAACAGGCACAGCGCCGAGCCCGCCAGGAACAGCGGCACTGAGCCGTCGATGGGCACCTTCAGCAGGCCGCGCACCACGAACTGCAGCGACAGAGCGGCGGCCAGCAGCACCACCGCGCCCATGGACCAGACCTTGGCCAGCATGATCTCGGTGGGCGTGACGGGCATGACCAGCAAGTGCTCGATGGTGCCATGCTCGCGCTCGCGGATCAGGGCCGCGCCGGTCAGGATGATGGACAGCATGGTCACGTTGTTGATGATCTGCATCAGCGAGCCAAACCAGGTCTTGTTCAGTTCCGGGTTGAAGCGTGCGCGCAGCGACAGCTCCACCGGCAGTACGGTGGTGGTGCGGTAGCGTTGGGTGAATTCGTTGATCTCGCCCTGCACGATCTGCTGCACGTAGCCGCTGCCCGTGAAGGCCTGGCTCATGCGTGTGGCGTCCACGTTCAGCTGCAGCGCGGCCGCGCGGCCACTCAGCACGTCGCGCTGCAGGCCCGAGGGGATGCGCAGCACGAAGGTGTAGCGGCCGGAGTCCATGCCGGCGTCCATCTCCTCGGGCGTGATCACCTGCGGCGTGCCGAACTGCGGCGGATAGAAGGCCGAGATGATGCGCCCCGAGAGGTTGGAGGCGTCTTCGTCCACCACCGCGATGGCGGCGTTGTGCAGCGTCTCGGGCATGGCCGTGGCAGCGGTATAGACCGAGGCCGTGAAGGTATAGACGATGAGCACCAGCATGACCGGGTCGCGCAGCAGGCTCCACAGTTCCTTGACGCCCAGGCGGTAGATGTTGGCAAGATGGCGCGGCATCACTGATCCTGCTTTTTCAGAAGAATGATGGCGACGCCAATGATCACCGGCACCGAGAGCAGCAACGGCCAGAACTGCGAATGCAGGTCGGACATATAAAGCGCCTTACTGAACACGCCCCGGCTGATGGAGAACATGTAGGTCGCGGGGTAGATGTCGCCGATGAACCGTCCCGCCCCCTGTAGCGAATCTACGGGATCCGTCAGCCCGGCGAACTGCGTGGCCGGAATCAGCGTGCCAATCATGGCGAAGAACATCGCGGCGATCTGGCTGCGCGTCACGGCCGAGGCCAGCAGCCCCATGCCGGTGGCCGAGAAACTGAAGATCAGCGCCGCCAGCGCCAGCGTGAAGAAGCTGCCGGTCATGGGCACGCCAAATACGGTCACGGCCAGCAGGCACATCAGCAGGAAGTTCAGCATCGCCAGCGCTACGTAGGGCAGCTGCTTGCCGAGCAGGAACTCGGTGCGCGTCACCGGCGTGACGTACAGGTTGATGATGGAGCCCATCTCCTTCTCGCGCACCACCGCCAGCGCGGTGAGCATGGCCGGCAGCATCATCAAGAGCAGCGGGATCACGGCCGGCACCATGGCCGGCAGGCTTTTCACGTCGGGGTTGTAGCGAAAGCGCGTCTCTATGCCTACCGAGCCGCCGGTGGCCATGCCGCGCGCCTGCGCCTGCTCGCCCAGCCATTGCTGGTGCATGCCCTGCACATAGCCGCGCACGGTCTCGGCGCGCTGCGGCATGGAGCCGTCGATCCAGGCGCCCACCTCCACCTGGCGCCCGCTCGTCGCGCTGCGGCCGAAGCCGGGCGGAATCTCCAGCGCCAGCGCCAGCTCGCCGCTGCGCATGCGCCGCTCCATGTCGGCGTCATCGACGATGGGCGGCTGCTCGAGGAAGTAGCGCGAGCCCGCCAGGTTCAGCGTGTAGTTCTGGCTCAGCGTGCTCTGGTCGCGGTCGAGCACCGCGTAGCGCAGGTCCTCCACGTCCATGCTGATGCCAAAGCCGATGATGAACATCAGGATCAGCGAGCCGGCCAGGGCCAGCGTGGCGCGCACCGGGTCGCGCTGCAGCTCCAGCGTCTCGCGCCACAGGTAGCTCCACAGGCGCTGCAGCGAAAAGCCCGATGGCCTCGCATGCTCGGCGCTGACCGGGGCTGCGGCCGGTGCGGCGGCGGCGGGCGCTGCGTCCGGTGCGGCGCCGCCGCCGGCCTCCACCAGGTAGCCGATGAAGGCATCTTCGAGGCTGCTGGCGCCGCGCTTGGCCACCAGGCGGGCGGGCGCGTCGCTGTCGAGCACCTTGCCGGCGTGCATCATCGACATGCGGTCGCAGCGCTCGGCCTCGTTCATGAAGTGGGTGGAGATGAAGATCGTGACCTTGTCGCGGCGCGACAGCTCGACCAGCAGGCGCCAGAAGTTGTCGCGCGCCACAGGGTCCACGCCCGAGGTCGGCTCGTCGAGGATGAGCAGGTCCGGCTTGTGCACCATGGCCACCGCCAGCGACAGCCGCTGGCGCATGCCCAGCGGCAGGCTTTCGGGCAGGCTGTCCAGCGCCCCTGCCAGGTCGAAGCGCTGCACCATCTCGGCCACGCGCTGCTCCACCTCGGCCTCGGGCACATGGAACAGGCGCGCGTGCAGCACCAGGTTTTGCCGCACCGTCAGCTCGCCGTAGAGCGAGAAGGCCTGCGACATGTAGCCCACGCGCTGGCGCGTGGCGATGTTCTTCGGATCCACCTCCTGGCCGAACAGCCAGGCCTGGCCGGCGCTGGCCTCCAGCAGGCCGGTCAGCATCTTCATGGTGGTGGATTTGCCGCAGCCGTTGGAGCCGAGAAAGCCGAAAATTTCGCCGCGCCGTATGCGCAGGCTCACACTGTCCACGGCGGTGAAGTCGCCAAAACGCATGGTCAGGCCCTGGGCCTCGATGGCGATGTCGTCGGCACCGCCGTCCGGCAGCGGCGGTATCTCCACCGGCGCATAGCCGCGTTTTTTCTCTTCGGGCAGCAGGGCGATGAAAGCGCCTTCGAGCGAGCTGCTGGCAGTGCTCGCCAACAGCTCGGCCGGCGCGCCGGTGGCCAGCACCTGGCCCTCGTCCATCACCACCAGCCAGTCGAAACCTTGCGCCTCGTCCATGTAGGCGGTGGCGACGATCACGCTCATCTGCGGGCGGTCCCGGCGGATGCGCTTGATCAAATCCCAGAATTGCGCGCGCGCCAGCGGATCGACCCCGGTTGTGGGCTCGTCCAGGATCAGCAGGTCGGGGTCGTGGATGAGGGCGCAGCACAACCCCAGCTTTTGCTTCATGCCGCCCGAGAGCTTGCCCGCCGGCCGCGACAGGAACGACCCCAGGCCGGTGCTGTGCGTCAGGTCGTCGATGCGCCGGCGCCGCTCGGCCGGGCCGTGGCCGAACAGGCGCGCGAAGAACTGCAGGTTCTCCTCCACCGACAGCGTCGGGTACAGGTTCTTGCCCAGGCCCTGCGGCATGTAGGCGATGCGCGGGCAGACCCGGTCGCGATGGCGCTTGTCCGCCATGTCGCCGCCCAGGGCCTGCACGCTGCCCTCCTGCACGGCGCGCGCGCCGGCCACCAGCGACAGCAGGCTGGACTTGCCTACGCCGTCCGGCCCGATCAGGCCGATCATGCGGCCGGCCGGAATGTCCAGGGTGACACCGGCCAGGGCCTGCGTCTTGCCGTAATGCAGCGCCACGGCCTGCAGCCGCACGACGGGTTCGAGAGTTTCAGCCGACACGCGTCGTCACTCCGGCAGGGCGGTGTCGAGGTTGGCGGGCCAGGGCGTCTGTGCGTCCAGCTTGACCCAGGCCACGCCGGGCAGACCGGTCTTGACCTGGCGCAGGTGCTTTTGCAGCAGCTGCGGGTCGATCTGCGCCTTGATGCGGAACATCAGCTTCTGCCGTTCGCTTTGCGTCTCCACCGTCTTGGGCGTGAACTGCGCGGTGCTGGCGACAAAGCTCACCTTGGCCGGTATGGCGTACTGCGGCGCGGCGTCGAGCACGATGCGCACATCGCTGCCCAGGGCCACGCGGCCGGCCACGGTCTCGGGCAGGAAGAAGGTCATATAGACGTCCGACAGATCCACCAGGTTCAGCACCTTGCCGCCCGCGCCCAGCACCTCGCCGGGCTGGGCCAGGCGGTACTGCACGCGGCCACCGCGCGGCGCGGTGAGGGCGCTGTCGGTGATGTCGGCCTTGGCGCGGGCCACGGTGGCGTCGTTCGCAGCAACGGTGGCCCGCGCACCCGCGGCCTGGGTGCGGGCGGCGTCGATGGCGGCCTGCGCGGCATTCACCTGCGCCTTGGCAGCCACCACGGCGGCCTGGCTGCTACGTTCCTTGGCGCGATCGTCATCGACTTCCTGGTCGGATGAGGCGCCCTCGCGCACCAGGGTTTGTGAGCGCGCCAGGCGCCGCACCGCGGCATCCAGCTCGCTTTGCCGCTGCGCCAGCACGGCCTGGTTGGCCTGTTTGTCGCTTTCGCGCTGGGCCACCAATGCCTGCGCGCTGGCCAGGGCGGCCACGGACTGCTGCTGGCGCGCGACGGCCTCGGCCAGCACGGCCTCCAGCGTGTCGATCTGCATGCGCGCCAGCAGCTGGCCCGAGGTGACGAAGTCGCCCTCCTGCACAGCGATGTCTTGTATGCGCCCGGCGAGCTTGGCGGCCACGTCCACCTCGGTGGCCTCGATGCGGCCATTGCCGCTGGCGAAGTTATCGCCCGGGCCGGTGGGGCGCATCTGCGTCCAGGCATAGGCGCCTGCAGCCACTGCCGCGGCCACGATGGCAAGAAGGGTCAGTCGGTTCTTGAGTGCGGGTGTCATGGTGTCTCGCGCTGGGTAGGCTGGGTGGACGGGGTGGGTTCTGTGAGGGTGCCGCCGCCCAGGGCGGCATACAGGCTGACCTGGCTGGACAGCAGGGCGCGGTAGGCCTGCACGGCCTGCTGCTGGGCGGTGAGCAGGTCGCGCTGCGCGTCCAGCACATCCAGAAACGCGGCGGAGCCGTGGTCGTAACGCAGCTGGGACAGGCGTGCGCGCTCGGTCTGCACGGCCAGGGCGTTCTGGGCGATGTCGCGCTGGCGCGCCAGCCACTGCTGCCCGGACAGCGCGTCCGATACCTCGCGGAAGGCCTGCTGCACGGTTTTCTCGTAGCTGGCCACCGCCAGGTCGCGGCGGATCTCGGTCAGTTCGAGGTTGTTCTTCAGGCGTCCGGCATTGAAGATCGGCAGCGAGATGCTGGGCGAGAACGCCCAGGCCGTGCTGCCGCTGCCAAACAGGCCGCTCAGTTCGGCGCTGGCCGTGCCCAGCGAGCTGGTGAGCGAGATGTTGGGGAAGAAGGCGGCGCGCGCTGCGCCAATCTGTGCATTGGCCGCGCGCAGCTGGTGCTCGGCGGCCACGATGTCGGGCCGCTGCGTCAGCAGCTGCGACGGCAGGCCGGCGCGCAGCGGTGGCAGGCGCTGCGCTTCCAGGCGTTCGGCGGCGGGCGCCAGGGTGACCGGTGCACCTACCAGCAACTCCAGCGCATGGATCTGCTGGGCGCGGTCGAGCTGCAGCTGCGCCACCAGGGCCTGGGCCTGGGTCAGAAGTGTCTGCACCTGGGTCAGGTGCAGACGCGAGTCGGAACCGACATCCACCCGGCGCTGGGAGATGCGCAGGCTTTCCTGGCGGCTGGCGCTGCTTTGCTCGGCCAGGGCCAGGCGTTCATCCACTTCGCGCAGTGCCAGGTAGCCGTTGGCCACCTGGGCCACCAGGCTCACGGTGAAGGCGCTGCGCGAGGAGTCACTGGCCAGGTAGCTCTCCAGTGCGGCATCGCTCAGGTTGCGGATGCGGCCCCAGAAGTCGATCTCCCAGCTGGCCAGGCCCAGGCCCACCTGGTACTGGCTGCCCACCACCGGCCGGCCGCTCAGGTTCAGGTCACCGGGTACGCGCGAGCGATCCAGCCCGGCCTGCGCACCTATGCTGGGCAGCAGGTCGGCGCGCTGTATGCCGTAGGCGGCGCGGGCCTCGTCCACGCGCAGCACGGCGGTGCGCAGGTCGCGGTTGTGTTCCAGGGCCTGCGCTATCAGCGCCTGCAGGGCCGGGTCGGTGAAGTAGTCGCGCCAGCCGGTGTCGGCGGCAATGCTGCCGGCGTCCGCCTCGGGTGCCGCATAGCGTGCGGGCACGGGCAGCGGCGGGGTGTCAAGGGGCGGCGCCATGGAGGCGCAGCCTGCGAGCGCCAGCGCGGTTGTCGCCAGGGCCAGGGCTGTGCCGCGGGGCAGGCAAGGGGAGAAGGTGCGGGAGGGCATAGGACGGGCTCAGCCAAGAATGTGAAAGCCGGCATCGACATACAGCGTGCTGCCGGTCATCGAGCGCGAGGCGTCGCTGGCCATGAAGGTGGACAGGGCGCCCACGTCGTCGATGCTCACCAGGCGCCGCAGCGGCGCGCGTTGGGCGGCGTCGGCCAGCAGCTGGTCGAAGTGCTGTATGCCCGAGGCCGCGCGCGTGGCCAGCGGCCCGGGCGATATGGCGTTCACGCGTATGCCTTGCGGGCCCAGCTCGCTGGCCAGGTAGCGCACGCTCGATTCCAGCGCGGCCTTCACGGGGCCCATCAGGCCGTAGTTGGAGATGACCTCCTCGGCGCCAAGATAGCTCATGGCCAACAGGCTGCCGCCGCCTTTCATCAGCGGCTCGGCCAGCCGGGCCATGCGGGCGAAGGAGTGGCAGGAGATGTCCATGGCGCGCGCGAACCCTTCGCGCGAGCTGTCGGTCACCCGGCCATGCAGGTCGGCCGTGGGGGCAAAGGCAATGGAGTGCAGCAGGAAATCAAGACGCCCCCAGCGGTCGCCAATGGCGTCGAAAACGGCCTCCATCTGCCCGTTCTGCTCCACGTCCAGAGGCATCTGGATGGGCGCATGCAGCTCGTGCGCCAGCGGCTCCACAAAAGGCCGGGCCTTGTCGTTGAGCCAGGTGACGGCCAACTCGGCGCCTGCGGAGCGGAATGCGCGCGCACAGCCCCAGGCGATGCTGTGCTCGTTGGCGATGCCGACCACCAGCCCTTTCTTTCCTTGCAAGTCAAAAGGCATGCTTATTTCTCCAGCACATAGCGGCCCGGTGCGTCGCACACCGGCTTGTAGGCGGAAGCGCCGGTGCGCGGCGGCTTTACCGGGGCGCCGGAGCGTGCCTGCAACCAGGCCAGCCAGGCGGGCCACCACGAACCTTGCGCTTCTGGCGCCTTCTGCAGCCACTCGTCGGGCGCCACGTAGCTGCCACCCGCAGCGCGGGTCAGCAGCTGGTAATGGCGGCGCGGGTTGCCGGGTGGGTTGACGATGCCGGCGTTGTGCCCGCCGCTGGTGAGGGCGAAGGTGATTTCGGCCGGGCTCATCTGGTGCAGCTTGAAGACCGAGCGCCAGGGGGCCACGTGATCCGTCACCGTGCCGACCATGAAGGTGGGCAGGGTGATGCCGCCCAGCGACACGGGCTTGCCGCCCACGGGGTAGTGGCCCTCGCTGAGCTCGTCATTGAGGAACAGCCGGCGCAGGTATTGCGAATGCATCTTGGCCGGCATGCGCGTGGCGTCGGCGTTCCAGGCCATGAGGTCGTTCATGGGGGCGCGGTCGCCCAGCAGGTATTCGTTGACCATGCGTGACCACAGCAGGTCGTAGGAACGCAGCATCTGGAAGGCGCCCGCCATCTGGCTGGCCTTGAGGTAGCCGGTCTCGGCCATCTGCGCTTCGAGCAGGTTGAGCTGGCTCTCGTCGATGAACAGCGCCAGCTCGCCGGGTTCGGAAAAATCGGTCTGCGCGGCGAACAGCGACATGGAGGCCAGGCGCTCGTCGCCATCGCGTGCCATGGCGGCGGCGGCAATGGCCAGCATGGTGCCGCCCAGGCAGTAGCCGGTGGCATGCACCTTTTGCTTGGGGACGATGGCGTTGACGGCATCCAGGGCGGCGTGAAACCCGAGGTCGAGGTAGTCGTCCATGCCCATGTCGCGGTCTTCGTAGCCGGGGTTCTTCCACGAGATGCAGAACACCGTGTGGCCTTGATCGACCAGGTAGCGGATCAGCGAGTTGTGCGGCGACAGATCCAGGATGTAGTACTTCATGATCCAGGCCGGCACGATGAGGATGGGCTCGGGGTGCACGGTCTCCGTCGTGGGGGTGTACTGGATCAGCTCCATCAGGCGGTTTTGCAGCACCACCTTGCCCGGCGTGATGCCCACGTCGCGCCCGACCACGAAGTTTTCTGTTCCGGCGGGGGGCTTGCCGGTGGCCAGGCGCTGGAAGTCGTCGGCGGCGTTCTGCATGCCGCGCATCAGGTTGGCGCCGCCCTGCTGCAGTGTGCGCTGCAGCACCACAGGGTTGGTGGCCAGCTGGTTGCCGGGGGAGAACATGTCCAACAACTGGCGGGCGGCGAAGGCGACCACGTTTTCATGGTGTTTCTCCACGCCGCGCACGCCGTGCGTGGCTGCGGCCCACCACTGCTCGGTGCGCAGGAAGGATTGGTGCAGGTAGTTGAAGGGCCAATGCTGCCACTCGGGGGCGGTAAAGCGTCTGTCCTCGAAGGGGGGGCGCACGGAATGGCGCGCCTGCTGGTCGGCGCCGGCGGTCATGCGTTCGCGGGCATAGGCCGCCAGTTCCTCGCCCTGGCGCATCGCCAGGCGGGTCAGATCCATGCACTTGCCGGGCGAGGCGGCCAGGTGCAACGCCCAGTCGGTTGCGGCCAGCAGGCCTGCAGTGGGGGAGAGGGAGGAAAACCGGCGAGCCAGGCCAGCCTGGAACGTTGCGTCCAGCTGTTCGGCCATTGCCATTTTGGTTGTGGGGAGAGGGAGTGTTTGCATGAAACAGATCCTTGGGCAGGGTGTTCAGGGAGCGCTGCGGCAACTATATAAGCGACATGTGGGCCTGTCGTGACACATGTTCAAGATGTTGCTGCTAAAAACTGACTGGTCGGTCAGTAGTTGGGCGGTAGGATACTACATAACCACGATGATGCACAACACAATGACCGAATCAATCCCTCTGATGTCAGACGTGGCTGCGCCGGTGGCGCTGCGGCGTCTGCCGCCACGGGTGCGCATGGAGCAGATTCTGGATGCCGCCCTGGTGGAGTTTTCCGAGCGCGGCTTTGCCGCCACCACGATGGAGGACATAGGGCGCCGCTGCGGTCTGTCCAAGGGCGGGCTGTACGCGCACTTCCCGAGCAAGGACGCGGTCTTGGATGCACTGCTCCATCGCTCCCTGGGCCCCCCCGAATGGGCGCAGGCAGGCGAGCCGCCGGTGCAGGCCAGCACCCGGGAGTTCGCGCAATGGGTGGTGGATCAGTTGTACTTGGGTTTGCTCGAGCGGCCGGCGGCAGTGGAAACGCTGCGCCTGCTGGCGGGCGAACGGGGGCGCGCCAAGGAGCTGGCGCACCTGTGGTTGCAGAACGTGGCGCAGGCAAGTTCGGTTTTGTTGGCGGATATTGTGAGCGCCCACATACGCTACCACGGGCTGCCGGACAGCGTGGTGCTACGTGAGCCCAGGCTGATGATGACGCCCGTAACCTATGTGTTACTGACGCAAATGATTTTGGGACGCGATACCGATATGGACTTGGGGTCGCTGCGCGTCAGCCATGCGGAGCTGCTGTGTGAGTTGCTGGATCCGGGCGCGCGCATATCTGCGCAGGAGCCAACTGAGCCAACTGAGCCAATTAGGCCAATTGGGCCCATTGCGCCGAGTGGGCCTGCTGCTCAGGCGAAATGATCAAACGACGCGTAGCGCGCCGTCAGCGGCCGGCCCTGCGCGTCGATCAGTCGCAGGCCCGGTGCGTCCTGCACCACGCCAATGCGCGTGACGGCCGTGGCGCTGGCTTGGGCGGCTGCTGCGACATCGCCACGGCGCTCGGGGGCGGCTGTGAAGGCGAGTTCGTAATCGTCGCCGCCGGCCAATGCGCATTGCCGCAGATATTCAGCATCAAATTGGCCGTTTGCGCTTGTCAGGTAAGCGCCAGCAGCTATTAATTCAGTAGTTTTTGAGGCATCTATGCAGGCGCCTACGCCCGAGGCACGCAGGATGTGGCCCAGGTCGCCCAGCAGGCCGTCGCTCACGTCCAGCGCGCTGCTGGCCACGCCGCGCAGCGCCAGGCCCAATGCCACGCGCGGGGTGGGTCGCTCCAGGCGCTGGCGCGCGGTGGCCAGCAGGGCGGGCGGCAGGGCGGCTGCGCGGGCCGGGTGTTGCAGCGCGTCCAGCGCCAGGCGCGCGTCGCCCAGGGTGCCGCTGACGTAGATGTCGTCGCCCGCGCGCGCGCCGCTGCGCAGCAGGGCCTGGCCCGCAGGCACCTCGCCGAACACCGTGATGCAGATATTGAGCGGCCCGGCCGTGGTGTCGCCGCCGATGAGTGCGCAGCCATGCGCGTCGGCCAGGCGGAGCAGGCCGCGGGAAAAGCCCTGTAGCCAGGGTTCGGCAACACGCGGCAAGGCCAGGGCCAGCGTGAAGGCCAGAGGCCGCGCACCGCAGGCCGCCAGGTCTGACAGATTCACCGCCAGGGCCTTGTGGCCCAGCGCCTCTGGGTTCACATCGGCAAAGAAATGCCGGCCTTCGACCAGCATGTCGCTGGAGATGGCCAGTTGCATGCCCGGCAGGGGCGCGAGCAGCGCGCAATCGTCGCCCACGCCCAGGGCTGCGGCGCCACCCGGGCGCACGGGGCGCGTGAAAAAGCGTGCGATGAGATCGAATTCACTCATGCTGCAAAAGTGTGGAAGGGATCCCTGAGTTGATGCGCCGCGATGGGCGGCTGCCGCCTTGAGCGGACTTGCCATGCAGCCGCACCAGCCCATTGAGAGGGCTGGATTTTCTCATTCTCAAGAGCTATTGACCCGGGGAACGAACGTCATCCCGGACTGCGATCCGGGATGACGAGTTCAGGTGACGGGGGTGAGGCCGGTAGCGGCACGCAATGGTGCAGCCCGGGCCGCCGCGTTTACTGGCGGCGGCGTCGTGCGCCCAGGGCTGCGAGGCCGGCGATCGACAGCAGCGCCAGGCTGGCAGGCTCGGGGACGGGGTTGGGGGTGATGGAGGTGTCGTTGGCCAGCTGCCAGGTCAGGATGTCGTGGTTCTGGGTGCCCGCGCCGGTGGCCCCGGTAAAGCCGACATAGGCTGAGGTGGTGCCCAGAACGCTGGCAATGTCGATGGAATAGTTGTTGATGAGCTGGATCAGGGCCAGGCCTTGCTGCTGCACGCTGACGTTGAGCTTCTGCGTCGTGCCGTCGTAGTTGATGTAGGCCGACCAGACCTTGCCGTTGCTCATGCAGCCGTCGTTCAAATAGGATGCGCCGCCCAGGTGGCAGCTCGACACGCCATAGGGGCTGCTGACGGGGTTGCTGGCCAGCGAGCCGTTGGTGTCCAGCCCGATGTGGTTGCTGCCGCCCGCTTCGCCGTTGTCGTAAGTGTCGAACTCGATGGCGACACTGTTGGGCACCCCTTGGTAGCCCAGGCCGCCGCCCAGGCCGCCCAGGCCGTTGGTGGCTTGGGCCAGCACGAAGGTGATGCCGTCCGCAGGGTCGATGCCGCCGGCCTGGCTGAGGCGAAACTGGAAGCTGGTGCTGAAGGTGGCGCCCGCGCCCAGCGCGATGGCCGTGGTGCTGTAGCCAGCGCCGGCCTGGCTGGTGGTGGAACTGGTCAGGCGCAGATCGGTGCCAGGGCTGGTGGCGCTGCCCACGCAGGTCAGGGTGCCGTCGCCGCAGGCGCCGCTGAAATTGTTGTAATTGATGACCACGGCAGCCTGCGCAAGAGGCGCGGCTGCGGTGAAAGCGAGGATTGCGGCGGCCAGCAGGGAGCGAGTCATGAAAGTCTCCGGGTGTTGATTTGCAAACGACAGCAAACTTCGTGCCGAAGGCCTTGCTTCAGAGAGCGTTCATGGATCCGGGTTGCGGCGCTATGGGCGGACTGTCAAATTTTTCGACAGTCGGTTCCACCATCCAGGCGGTGGCGTGGCACCGCCTGTGGCATCTTTCAGCCTCTGAAACGCAGCGCGGCCTGCCGGCTCACCTCGGCCAGCAACTGCTCTTCGCGCATGCGTTCGCGCAGCCAGCGGGCGTCGTTCTGGCCGGTGGCCGTCTCGCCGCGCAGCACATGCAGCGCGCCCGATGCGCCGTGGCTGTTGGCGTGGCGCGCGATGTGATCCAGCGTCAGCAGAATGTGCTCGCGCAGCGGCATGTGGCTGCCCGTGGCCGGATCGACATAGACCGCGTCCAGCCCGAAGCGGCAGGCCTGGAAGCGGTTGTAGGTATAGACGAGGTAGTCGTCCTCGGTGGGCATGAAGGGTTGCTCTGCCAGGAACCAGGCGGCCAGCGACTGCACGAAGCCGGCCAGGGCGGCGGCGCGCTCTATGGTCAGCGGGGTGTCGAAGACGCGGATCTCAATCGTGCCGTATTCGGGCTTGGGGCGTATGTCCCAATAAAAGTCCTTCATGCTTTTGACCACGCCGGTGCGCGTCATCTTCTCGAAAAACTGGCCGAACTCGTCCCAGGTGAGCACAAAGGGCGCGCGCCCCGATAGCGGGAAGGCGAACACCGAATTGAGCCGCGCTGAGTCAAACGCCGTGTCCTGCCCCTGCACGTAGGGGCTGGAGGCCGACAGCGCGATGCAGTGCGGGATGTAGCGGCTCATGCGGTGCAGCATGAGCAGCGCCGCGTCGGCGTCCGGGCAGCCGATGTGCACATGCTGGCCGAAGATGGTGAACTGCTTGGACAGGTAGCCGTAGAGCTGCGACAGCTCCTGAAAGCGCGGTTTGTCGTAGATGCGTCGCTCGTGCCATTGCTGAAAGGGGTGGGTGCCGCCGCCGACCACGGCGATGTTGAGCTTGTCGGCGCTCTTCACCAGCGCGTCCCGGATCTGCGTGAGCTGACCCAGCACTTCGCTGCTGCTGTGGCATACGCCGGTGGAGATCTCGATCATGCTGCTGGTCATCTCCGGCACCACGCTGCCGGGCAGCGGCGTCTTGTGCATCAGGCGCAGCATGTCCTCGGCGTAGGGCGCCAGGTCGTAGTCGTGGGTGCTGACGAGCTGCAGCTCCAGCTCCACGCCCAGGGTCAGCGGTTCGGAATGGGAAAAGGCTTCAAGACTCACGGCTGGACTCCCCGGTGTTTGCTTCGCGGGGCAGCACCAGCCAGGGCCTGGAGCTCTCACCCGCGCGGTAGATGGCATAGGCGGCGATCACGGCGCCCAGCAGTTCCATGACCAGAATGGCCGGCAGGGCGACGCGCGCCACCAGCTCGCCCGTGTCGGCAGAGGCCTGCATGAACTGCGAAGCCACCAGCAGCGCCACGGCCGACATTGGCGTCATGGCGCAGCTGACCCACAGCGCCTGGCGCCAGCTGGCGCCGCTGCCCACATTGCCCATGCCCACGCCCACGGCCTTGGCCACCAGGCGCACGGCGATCAGCGCGGCCACGCTGCCGGCCACCGCGACGCTCCACTGGCCCTGCGCCGCGACGGTCGAGACCAGCACGAACATCAGCATGGTGAGCAGCGAGGTGGCGGTGCCCATCTGGCGCGGCCAGGCCCAGGGCCGTGGGTGCAATTGCTTGAGCAGCATGCCGCCGAGCAGCGCCGCCAGCGGCGCCGATCCGCCCATGTGGGCCGTGACGGCGGTGCTGGCCGCTATCAGGGCCAGCAGCAAGATGGTGGTGTTCTCGCTGGTCGGGCTCATCACGCGCAGCGCCAGGCGCATCACCAGCGACAGCAGCGCACCCACGGCCACCGAGACACCCAGCACCACCAGCACCGGATACACCTGCCCCAGCAGGCTGGTGGCCGGGCGCTCTATGAGGCCCGCCTGCGCGCTGCCCAGCGCCAGCGCGTACAGCGACGACAGCGTGGCCAGCACGATGGCGCGCTCGGTCACCGGGCCGGCGGCGCGCGTGTCGCTGACCACGCGCGTGAGCACCGCCGGCGACGCCGCCAGCGCCACGATGGCCAGCGGCCCGGCGGCCTCGCGGGGCACGTTCAGCCACAGCATGCCCCAATAGACGGCGGCATAGGTCAGGGCCGATTCGGCAATGCTCTGCACCAGCACCATGGGGTTGTGGCGGAACCAGCGCAGCGGAATGCGTCCACCGGCCTCGAACAGCACCACCGCCACGGCCAGCTCCACCAGAAAAAGGCCAATGCCCTGCAGCGGCCAGGCTGCGCCGCCAAAGCCCGCCAGGCCGGCCACGGTGCCCACCAGGGTGTAGCCCACCACCTTGGGCAGCCCGCTGTGGCGCTGCACCAGGTAGCCCGCCACCGTGGCCACGGCCAGCAGCAGCGCCCACTGCACCGTGGGCAATCCTGCCGATGGGCGCAGCCACTGTGCCCAGAAGTTTGTCAGTTCATTCATTGTTGGTGTCCTTGTCTCTGGGGCGGGCGGAGCCCGCCGCATGCCGGGGCAGGGCGGGCGCGTGGCGCGCCGAAGTGCCTGCAAGGAGTCGTCGATCGACCGTAGCTGCGGTCGTTGCGCTGCCCCCCTGCAGGGCGGCGCGCAACGCGCGTGCCATGCACCTTATCAGACGCTGGCGCGTGGCGGCAGAAAAAACCCCAGAGCGGCATGGCGCCAGCGCGCACGCAGGGCGCGGTAGATGCGCTTGCGGTCCACGCCGCCCACGTTGTGCGCGCGCAGTGCCAGGCGAAATGCCAGGTAGAAGCTCACGCCCACGTTGAGTGCGCCGTTGAAAGGCACCAGGGCCAGGGCCCACCAGAAGGCATGGCTGTGCAGCATGTCCAGCCCCAGCGTGGCGGCGGCCACGCCGATCTGGCCTGTGGTCAGCGTGACGTGGCGCACCTCCAGCGCCAGGCCAAAGAAGGCGGCAAACGCCGGCGTCAGCCCGAGCATGAAACCGAGCGAGATGTTGGCGGCCAGGCCCGAGATGTGGCTGCGCAGAAACTGTGCCCAGCGTGCGGCGCGGCGCTGACCCAGGGCCTGCGTGATGCGCGGGTTGTACTCGATGGCCGAATCCAGGCGCCGCAGCACGAACCAGTTCTCCACCCAGCCGGCAAAGATGCTGGACGCGAACAGCAGCACGCCGGTGAAGGCGGCAAACAGCAGCGACGGCCCGAGCAGGTGCAGCGTATCCAGCGTATGCAGGGCGTGTTCGGCATCGATCGTGGGCCGGCCCAGCGCCTGGGCGATGAGCCACGCCAGCGCCAGCGCTGCCGGGAACACCAGCAGCACGTTGCCCAGCACCGCCGCCACCTGCGAGCGCACCAGGTGCGCGACCTCGTCCACGAAGGATTCCACGGCCGCGTCGTCCTGCAGATCCTTGAGCTTGGCGGCCATGGCCGGCGCTGTCATGGCGGGCTGCTTGGTGGCCACGGTGAAGTGCAGCAGCTGTATCAGCACAAAACTCACGGCGTAGTTCACGCCCGCCGCGAAGCCGCCCCAGAAGGCCGACAGCGCCAGCGCGTACAGCCCGAACTTGATCAGCGTGGTAAAGGCCATCACCAGGCCGCCGCCCGCCGCCTGGCGCACCATGGACAGGTATTCGCCGCCGGTGCGGGTGATGTAGTGCTCGCCGGTCTCGGCGCTGCGCTCGGCGACCTTGGCGGCCAGCAGCGATGAGTTGACCGCGATCAGCGCGCGCAGGCTGCGCCGCTCGCGCCCCACGTTCACCAGCCGCGCCATGAACTTGGTGGCGGCCACCACCGGGCGCGGCGAGAGCAGGCATTCGAGCAGCTCGCGCACGCGCAGGATGCGCTCGCGCAGCTGGCGCAGGCGAAACACCAGGCCCACCGAGATGCCCTCGTCCTCGAAGTGCGTATAGACGCTGCCGGCGGCGGCGCGGCAGGCGTCCAGGTGCTCGCGCAGGCGCTGCACCGACTCCTGCAGCCGCTCGTCGGTGCGCAGCGGGTGCAGCACCTCCACGCGCAGGCTCTCCACGTCGCGCAGCAGCACATGAAAGGGTTGCTCGGCGCGCGCGGCTTCACTCATGCGCAGCCGCAACTCGGGCGCAAATCCGGTGGACAGGATCTGCCCGGCGCAGTAACTGATGGCGTCCAGCAGGTCGCGCTGCCAGGCGTTGGCGCCGGCGCTGCCCTCCTCCTGCCCGGGCGTGAGCACCGCCAGCAGGCGGGTGAGCAGATCCTCGTCCAGCGCGGCCAGCCAGCGCGCATCGAACTCATGCGGCAGGGCCAGCATGAACAGCTCGGACGCATCCAGCGTGTCGGGGCTGGTGGGCAGCAGCTTGTAGCGCACGCGCTCGGCCAGCTCGCTGGCCATGGAGGTGCGCTGGGCAAAGCCGAAGTCGGCCAGCAGCGTGGTGATGTCGAGCTGCCCGGTCAGCGCCGCCCACCAGGCCTGCAGCCGGGCGCGCACCTGCGGCGCCTGCTCGGCGGCCTGCACCAGCTGGGCCACGCGTTCGGTGGCGGCCTGCACCACCTGGCTGTCGCCGCGCACCCAGTCCAGCAGGGCGATGAGCTGCAGGTGGCGCTGCGCGGTGGGGGCATTCGGGTCCAGTGCGGCCAGCAGTTGCGCCAGGTCGGCGCGCTGGCGGCTCAATGCAGCACCCGTGGCGCCAACGCCTGGCCGGGACCGTCGTCGTTGTCGTTGCCGGCCTCGAGCACGAACAGGTCGATGGGGCAGGTGAACTGCCCGCCGGCTTCGAACAGCACCACCGCCACCAGAAAAAGGCCAATGCCCTGCAGCGGCCAGGCTGCGCCGCCAAAGCCCGCCAGGCCGGCCACGGTGCCCACCAGGGTGTAGCCCACCACCTTGGGCAGCCCGCTGTGGCGCTGCACCAGGTAGCCCGCCACCGTGGCCACGGCCAGCAGCAGCGCCCACTGCACCGTGGGCAATCCTGCCGATGGGCGCAGCCACTGTGCCCAGAAGCTTGTCAGATCGTTCACTATCCATGTCCTCCGTCTTGCGCGGGACATGCCCGCGTCTACAGGGGCTGGGCGGACACTTGGGTGTCCATGCGGCCTCGGATCGAGTCCGTGGCCGCAACCCTGCACAGCGCGATGTGCGCTGCCTGCACCTTATCAGACGCTGCCAGGGCACGAGAAAACCCGGCGTTGTATGGTGCACACGCCTGTGCACAGCGCGGTAGATGCAATGGGTTCATGCCGCCCACGTCGATTTCATCCCCGTGCAGCAGTGCCTGCAATGGAGCGAGAATGTCAATGGAGGCGTGCGCTCCTTCATTGATGAGCAGGCTGCGCGCTACACCGGGGGCTGACGGCGAAACTGGCCAGCAGTACGAAGAACAGCGCTCCGAAGCTGAAGCACAGGTTGGCGTGGCGCTCGAGTTCGAAGTAGCCATCGCCCAAGATGGACGAAAACAGGGCGTAGTTGAATAGCAACCCGCACAGAAGAAACATGAAGGCCCAGTGGCCCTGCTTTAGCACCCAAGCCACCAACGCGGCGACCGCCGGGCCCATGGCGACAAGCCAGATGAGCAGCACGGTTGCGCCCACGGAAATCCTTGTGAGCAGCGGATCGACGGACTGGCGGTAGTATGGCTGGCTGCTGCCTATTCTGGCGTTATCCCGAACAGTGCGGAATGCGCTACCGTCGAAATATGACCGGCTGCCGTTGTCTATATAGGCGTAATTTGCTCCTTCGATATGGCCAATGTGGTGTTGCAGAAACCCGTTATGGTGTTGGGCAATGTTCCCGACGATCGTGACGAGGGTTGTGGGCTCCAACACCACGGCTTTGGCAATGCGGAGGAGGGAGAGTGTCAGAATTTCTGGGCAATGCGCCTTGAACTCCCCCTCAGGTGTGATGTACAGGTTATGTCCTGAAAATCGCAGGCACCCCTCTGGCGACAGACCCATGTGCTCCAGCATCTTGGTCGGGTCTTTGGATGCGGGCAGCAGCGCCCCGAAAATGGTGTTAGTCCGGTTGACAGCGGATTCTGAATATATTCTTTTCGTGGCGGCGGCGTTGTAAACGAGCATGGGAAGCAGACAGGCGGTGCCGAGCAGCACCCATTTGACCGTAGAGGCTGGCGACGGCTTTTTGTACGGGCGCGACAGGGCCAGGGCGGAGCCTGCGAGCAGGGCCACGGCTGGCAGAAGGAACATGTACTGGTTGCGGGTGAGCGAAAGGAAAGCCAAGCACACAGTTCCCCAGATAAGAGCCCAGCGCCGCGAAACGAGTTGAAACAGCCACAGCCATGCAATGCCCACGAACAGGGTGGCCATGGCGAAGACGGAAAACTCCGGATACCAAGTATTCAGGAACAGCAGGTTGATCGGGTCGGCCACCAGCAGGATCCAGCCCGCAAAACCCAGGGCTGCCAGTGGTCTGGCGGTCAGCTTTCTGAAGATCAGCCAGATGCCCAGCAGCCAGCCGATAAGTACGGGAGCGGTGGCAACCTTGATGTCCATCGTGCCATCGCTGGTGCGGAACGCAGCCATCGCGCCGAATTGGATGGCCTTGAGGAGCAAGTCGGACGAGGGATAGATGGGGGCATGCCATGTGTCCGCCTGAACAAAATACCGGTGGGGGTGCTCTGGCGTCATTTCATAAAGTGCCTTGGGCAAATCCTTGGGATGTAGGCCGAAGACCCGTAACGTGCGTACCTGGTCGGAATTGTTGGCGTAGGCCAACAACGGATCGGCGGCCCAGAAAGTGACTGCGCGTAGGGTAGCGGCGATGAGAATGAAGCAGGCCAGTACGTTTGCCGCCGTCTTGTATCGGCTCATGGGTGCTTGGGTCTGAGTGAGATGCTGAACACGAACTTTTTGTCAAGGTGGTATTTGGCGAGGTAGCCGAGCACTAGGCCGGTCATGCCGCCCAGGTAGCGCATCTGCGCCGTTCCGAACGCCCGCCAGAATCCGTATTCAAACACCCAGAAAATGGCCGTGGTCACCACGCCCATAAGGGTGTAGAGCACGAATGTCTTGCTGTCGTGGCCGGCGTTCTGTGGCGTGAAGCGGAAGATGAACCGCTTGTCGAGGAGGTATTTGACGACGAGGCCTGTACCCGTGCCGACGACGATAGAGAGCCAGATGCCCGAAGGCCAGAGCCGCAGCGCAATATCCTGGGAGCCGATGTTCGCTCCAATGGCCAAGGCGCAGAACAGCGCATAGAGAAGTGCAATGTGCATGGCTTTCAGATATCCGCCTTGTTGAACACGAAGCGTGGCAGGTGGCGGATCACTAGCATGACGACCCCCCACCTGCCGGGGGCGTACACCACGGCCTGGCCTGCTGCGATGGCTTTCACGATGCGGTGGGCTACCCCCTCGGCGCTGGCGAGCCTGGCGCCGCCTTGCTTGAGGTGTGCGGTCATCGGCGTGTCCGTGGGGCCGGGCTTGGCCAGCGTGACGCGCACGGGACTGCCAGCCAGCGCCAGCCGGTGCTGCAAGCCCTGCGTGTAGCGGTCCACCAGTCCTTTGGCTGCGCCATAGAGGTAGTTGCTTTTGCGGCCCCGGTCGCCGGCCACGGAACCGATGATGCACAGTCGCCCGTGGCCGGTGCGTTGCATCGGGCCGATGAAGGCTTCGGCGATGAGGGCGGGGGACAGGCCGTTGACCCACAGGGCGTCTTGGGCGGCGTGCAAATCGTCCTGGCAGGCCGACTGGTCGGGCAGCGAGCCGTGGGCGATCAGCACGATGTCAATGGGTCCTGCGGCGGCGGCATCACGTGCCAGCGCGGCGATGGCTTCCACGTCGTCGAAGCGCAGTTCGGCAGTACGTGCTGTCACATCTGCGCCGCGCGCGCGGAGATCGGCGGCGAGGGGGGCGATCCGCTGGGCATCGCGGCCCACGAGGAGGAAATCGCAGGGGCCTTGCTGCGCCCATAGGCGGCTGCATTGGTGGGCGATGGCGGAGGTGGCGCCGATGACGACGATTCTTTGGGGGAGGCGCATGAGGGTCAGCTTCCCATCAGTCGGCGCGACAGGGCTGAGCTGATGCCGGGGTCGCGGTAGGGCAGGAATTGCTCCCATTGGGGGTAACCGGATTGAAAGAGCGGGGCGGGCATGCGCGCATCCTTGGCGGGGTAGATGCGCCCGCCCGCCGTGCTGACGATGGCGTCCAACTGTTGGAAAAGGCGCAGGGTTTCGTCGCCCCGGTTGGGAAAGTCCAGCGCCAGCGTGATGCCGGGCTGCGCAAAACTCAGCAGGCCGAGCGAGGGGCGGTGGCCGAAGGTCTTCAGAACTGCTAGGAAGGAGCCCTGGCCGCTGCGGGCGATTCGCGCCAGCATGGATTCAATGGCCTGGTTCCCGCCCTGCATTGGCACCACGCACTGGTACTGGTAGAACCCCCGGGGGCCGTACATGCGGTTCCAGTGGCCGATGCCGTCCAGCGGGTAGAAAAACGGTAGGTAGTGGCTGATGGCCTTGCCGGCGCGCGCTTGGTGAGTGCGGTAGTACAGTGCATTAAAGGTGCGCAGGCTGGCTGCGTTGACCAGAGACAGCGGCGGCGTCAGCGGCATGGACAGGCTCCGCCGCCGGGGCGCTTCGGCGGGCATCTGGGTAGTGGCGTCGCAATGGTGGGCCCTCATGAAGAGGCCGCGCTTGCGCTGATCCAGACAGTCGATCCAGGAAACGGTGTATTCCCATGTTGCCTCCGACTCGGACGCCAGAATGTAGAAGCGCTCCAGCGAGTCGAACGCGATAGTTTCGGTTGCCATCCAGGGGCCGGCAACCGGGCGCAACTGGAGCGTGGCCTGGGTGATGAGCCCCGTTAGGCCCAGGCCACCCACGGTGGCATGGAACCACGCGGTGTCTTGCTCCGGGCCGCAGACGATGGTGCGGCCATCGGTGCGCTGCAAGGTCAGCGCGCACACGTGGTTGCCGAACGAACCGGCGGCATGGTGGTTCTTGCCATGCACATCGTTGGCGATGGCGCCCCCCACGGTCACGAACTGGGTGCCGGGCGTGACGGGCAGCATCCAGCCGCGCGGGGCCAGCAGGCGCTGGATGTCGGCAAGCAGGGCGCCGGCCTGGCAGGTGAGGAGGCCCTGGGACGCATCGAAGGCTAGCCAGTGGTCCATGCCGGGCGTCAGCCACAGCGCGCCGCCGGGGTTCAGGCATACGTCGCCGTAGCTGCGCCCCATGCCGTAGGGCAGGACGCTACACCCGACATTGGGCAGGGGCAGGGCGTTGTCTGCCCTGCCATCCAGTGGCAGCGTCTGATGCAGCTCGGCACTCAGGCGGCCCCAGGAACTGACGCGCATCACCGTGGCAGTCCTAGCGTAGCCAGCACGAGGGAGGCGGTGAACACGGCGCCGCAGGCTAGGCTTACCCGGTCTTTGACGGCGAAGATCACCGGGTCGTCGTGCATCTCACCCCGGTGGGACTGGAGCCACATCCAACTGATCCAGTACACGAGCACCCCCAAGGTGACCAGAATGGCGTGGGGCTGTTTGTACAGGGCCTGCACCGTGTCGCCGTGCAGGTACAGGGCCAGCACGACGGCGGAGGCGTACCCTGCGGCGATCCCTAGCATCTGCACTAGGGCGGCATCTTGTGCCGCGTAGCCACGCCCGTGCGCGTTCGCGGTTTCGCCGCGCTGGATCAGCGGGCGCAACTCGGTGTGACGCTTCAGGAAAGACAGCGACAGGAACACGAAGCCTGATACGGCCAGCAGCCAATGCGACAACGCCAGCCCCGCTGCCGCCCCGCCGGCAACGATGCGCAAGGTGTAAAGGCAGGTAAGCGTCAGGCAGTCGAGCAGCGCCAGGCGTTTGAGAGTCACCGAGTACCAGCACGTTAGCACGAAGTACGTGGCCAGCCAGGCCAGGAAGCGCGGGCCCACGGCCAGAGCCAGGGCGGCACTGGCCAAGGTCAGCAGCGGAGCGATAGAGATGCCCCAGGCCACTGGCAGGCGCCCGCTGGCGAACGGGCGCAGGCGCTTGCGCGGATGTTGCCGGTCGCTGTCCAGATCGAGCAGGTCGTTGCTGATATAGACCGCCGACGCACACAGGCTGAACGAGAAAAAGGCCACGAGCAAGGTTCCCCAGGCAGCTCCGTCGGTGAACCGGTGGGCGGCCAGCAGCGGAAGGAACAGCAGCAGGTTTTTCAGCCATTGGTGCACGCGCAGCATCCTGGCGACGTCCCGAGTCGTCAAGGCGGGATCGGCGATGACCTTGCCAACATTGCCATGCCTCTGGGCTTCCTTCAGCACGGCGGCGGGCGCGTTGACGACGATCGCCTGGCGCGCAGCCCGCCAGACCGGCAGATCGTCGTGCGAGTTTCCTACGTAGTCGAAGCCCTGGCAGCCAAATTGCTGCACCAGCCGGTCGGCCTTGCGGGCGGCGGCCAGGTTGGTCTGCCCGTCGCTGGCGATGATTTCGTCAAAGAAGCTCAGGTGCCGGGCAATGGCCTGTGCGGTTTGCGTGTCTGCGGCGGTGCACAGTACCAATTGTCGCCCCGCGTGTTTTTGGGCCTTCAGCCAATCCAACAGCTCATCGTTGTATGGCAGCGTGCAGGCGTCCAAAGTCACATGCTGTGCCAACCGTTGCTTAAGGTGCGCTTTGCCGCGCAGCAGCCACGCAGGCAGCAGAAGCGTTTGCAGGAACTGCCCCTTGGCCAGGGTTAGCGCCTGCTCGTACAAGGTATCGGTGCGAACCAGGGTGCCGTCCAGATCGACGACGAGGGGGGTGGGTGGGTGCATTGAGGCTAATCAGCGCCAGCAGGTGTGGTGCACATCGGCAATGCGGGCGCCGGAGAAAATCCCAGTGATTTTACGGTGGGGCATGGCGAGAGCAGGCATTCGAGTAATTCGCGCACGCGCAGTATGCGTTCGCGCAACCGGCGCACATGGAACACCCATCGGCTGGGATGCCGTTCGGGGCGGCTGCGGCTCAATGCAGCACCCGTGGCGCCAACGCCTGGCCGGGACCGTCGTCGTTGTCGTTGCCGGCCTCGAGCACGAACAGGTCGATGGGGCAGGTGAACTGCCCGCCGTCCTCGGCCACGCAAAAGTAGCTGCCGTGCATGCTGCCGCTGGCGGTGCGCAGGCGGCAGCCGCTGGTGTATTCAAACGCCTCACCGGGTTTGAGCAGCGGCTGCTGGCCGACCACGCCCAGGCCCTTGACCTCCTGCACATGGCCGTTGGCGTCGCAAATGATCCAGTGGCGCGAGATCAGCTGCGCTGGCGTGTCGCCCGTGTTGGTGATGGTGATGGTGTAGGCAAAGCCGTACACGCCCTCGTCGGGGCTGGATTGATCCGGCAGGTACTGGGGCTGTACCTCGGCCGTGAATTGGTACTTGGGCATGGCGCCAATGGTAGCTTTGCCAGCTGCGACAATGCGCGCCCATGAGCCGCACCTACCGCATCGCCCCCTCCATCCTGTCCGCCGACTTCGCCCGCCTGGGCGAGGAAGTGCGCAGCGTGATCGCCGCCGGCGCCGACTGGATCCACTTCGACGTGATGGACAACCATTACGTGCCCAACCTGACCTTCGGCCCCATGGTCTGCCAGGCGCTCAAGCCGCACGCCGTCACGCCCGACGGCCGGCCCGTGCCCATAGACGTGCACCTGATGGTGCAGCCCGTGGACGCGCTGGCCGAGGCCTTTGCCCAGGCCGGCGCCGACCTGATCAGCTTCCACCCCGACGCGTCGGCGCATGTGCACCGCAGCATCCAGGCCATCAAGGCCGCGGGCTGCCAGGCCGGCCTGGTCTTCAACCCGGCCATGCCGCTCGACGTGCTGGACTGGGTGATCGAGGACATCGACCTGATCCTGCTCATGAGCGTCAACCCCGGCTTTGGCGGGCAAAGCTTTATTGATAGCACGCTGCGCAAGGTGGAGGCCGCACGCAAGCGAATTGATGCATCAGGACGTGACATACGCCTGGAGGTGGACGGCGGCATCAAGGCCGACAACATCCGCCGCGTGGCCGACGCCGGCGCCGACACCTTCGTGGCCGGCAGCGCCATCTTCGGCAAGCCCGATTACCAGGCCGTCATAGCCGCCATGCGCCGGGCCCTGGCATGACGGCGCCGGCGCTGCAGCGCATAGACGCAGCCATCATCGACCTGGACGGCACCATGGTGGACACCCTGGGCGACTTCGCCCAGGCGCTGGGCGCCATGCTGGACGACCTGGGGCTGCCGGGCATAGAGCCGGCGGCCATAGAACACATGGTGGGCAAGGGCAGCGAGCATTTGCTGCGTTCAGTGCTAAATCATGCTCTAGAGCAAACAGGACAAGCGCCAGATGCTATAAAAATAGAATCGATATATCCCCAGGCCTGGGAGCGCTATCAGCACCATTACCTGGCCATCAACGGCCGCTACTCCAGCGTCTATCCCGGCGTGCGCCAGGGCCTCACGGCGCTGCGCGGTGCCGGCCTGACGCTGGCTTGCCTGACCAACAAGCCCACCAGCTTTGCCCTGCCGCTCTTGCGCGCCAAGGGCCTGGACGGCTTCTTTGCGCATGTGTTTGGCGGCGACGCCTTCGAGCGCAAGAAGCCCGACCCGCTGCCCATCCTCAAGACCTGCGAAGCCCTGGGCACGCTGCCGGCGCGCACGCTGATGGTGGGCGACTCCAGCAACGACGCGGCTGCTGCCCGCGCCGCCGGCTGCCCGGTGGCCCTGGTCACCTATGGCTACAACCACGGCCAGCCGGTGCGCGAGGTGGATGCCGACAGCTATGTGAACGCGCTGCACGAGCTGGTGCCGCAGTGGGTGTGTGCCCTCAGGTAGTCGATTTGGATCATGAAAAGCCAAGGGGCCCTGCACAGCAGTGCAGAGCCCCTTTGCGTTGAATGAGGCCTTGCTTCGGCGTCAGAAGCTTTCCCAGTCGTCGTCGGCACCCGCCGCAGCGGTAGCGGGGCTGGATTT
>JADHED010000843.1_pt1 | contig 30703 bp, 26 predicted proteins | sample 8952041 | NCBI WGS metagenome assembly JADHED01 (sample SAMN16124423, study PRJNA663239) | bioreactor sludge metagenome | isolation source: sludge (control) | place: India:Bengaluru | collected 2018-09-08
ACCTATCTGTTGGTACATGACAAGACTTTTGTAAGGACTGTTTTCATCCGTCTGCGCATATACTGCACTACCCCAACCGTTGTCTTTGCCATTGAAGGGTATGTTGAAAACAGGTCCAATAGCTATATCAAGCGCATTTCTTTTCCCAGGCATCGGTATAGCCATACCTAACCTGAATTTCCAATCCATTGAGTAGTTTACGAAACTGTAGGTTTCATTCATCGAATAGTTGCTGTTTGCAAATCCGTTTTCGTTTGCGTTATACACCAACGATACTTTTTGTGGTGATATACGAAAATCGAAACCTGCAGCTATAAATAGTTTGTACTTAGTGTATCGCACCATTTCAACGCCAAGTCTGCCACCAACATTATCTTTACATCTTAGCAATCCGTCTTGAGGAGGGTTTTCTCCTACAGTAATACCGTCTTGCGGAGTTTTTGTATCTACATCATATCCATTCGATTGAAAGTCCGCAGCGCCTGTCACATAAAACCTTGTAGAAGCTTTACCCTTGCCTTTAGGTTGTGCATGTGCATTGTTATTATTGAAAACTGATGCAAGTAATAATGCTGTAGTAAGTACTTTTTTGTACATAGTTATCAGAGTTTTATAGTGAATAGACGTGTAGTGTCTGTAAGTACAGATTGATTTTCTGTTTCAAACACAATCGCAAAACGTTGCAGGCTTTGTACAGATGGCGGGTTTTTGATAGTAATATTAAGCCCTTGCAATGCACCGCTTCCAATGTATATATCGCTATAGGTTTTGTTCATTCTGGCAATTAGCGATTTCCTGTCGTAAGTGTTGTTACCTTCTTTTATAACACAACTGTCTGTTATGTCTGCTCCTGCTTTAAACTTTGCATTATAGTCATACAGGTTGATGATTTTGAAAGCCTTTATCTTTTCGCCGGGTGCCAGTTCGCTTTCATCTTTGCGCATCATAGCATAAGCTTTGTTGCTGCGTGGCATACCAATACCTACGCTGAATTTTGTCACAGCCATTTTGAGTTGCAAGGTCATGTTGCTATATATAACGGAATCGTTTTCCGCTAATACTCTACTGTTATATATATCGATTATTGAAAATGAAGGGCGCTCGTATAGAAAAACCTCTTTATCGTCGTTGCAACCAATGCCTGTCAGTAATAACAGGAGTAATAGGTATTTAGTTTTCATACAAAGAATTTAGTATTGAATAACAATTTGCATGCCAAAATATGAATATATAATCATTTGGTCAATTGCCGTACTATGTATATTAATTAATAAAAATTAATGAGTATATTTGCTATTGAAAATGATGTTACGCTGATATGTTCGTGAATGTTGCAAATGCTGAATCTCTATGAAATCTGCAACAAACTGCAACATTTTTAACCAATAGCTAATAAATCAAACATATAATAAACATAGCCATTACCTTTGCACAATGGATTTGAAAGCTCCTGAAAAGATACTGAACTACATAGGCGGCGAACTGAAAGCGCCAGCCAATGGCAAATACATAGATAATGTAAACCCTGCAACGGGCGAGGTATATAGCTATATACCAGATAGCACGGCGCAGGATGTGGGAAATGCCGTTGCTGCGGCGAAAGCGGCCTTCCCTGCATGGAGTGTTACACCTGCAGAGGAGAAGTTTCGCATACTGAACCGCATTGCCGAGCTGATAGACCAGAACCTGGATGCACTGGCACTGGCAGAAACAAACGACAATGGTAAACCACTGTGGCTGAGCAAGCGTGTAGATATACCACGTGCATCCAGCAACTTCCGCTTTTTTGCAACAGGGCTGATGCACTTTGCTACGGAGAGTCACAACATGGAAAATGGTACCATCAACTATACGCTGCGCCAGCCTATTGGTGTGGTGGGTTGTATCTCTCCGTGGAACCTGCCGCTGTATCTCTTTACATGGAAGATAGCACCTGCACTGGCTGCGGGCAATTGTGTTGTATCTAAACCAAGTGAGGTAACGCCAATGACGGGCTACCTGCTGAGCCTGATATGCAAAGAAGCTGGCCTGCCAGCAGGTGTGCTGAATATACTGCATGGTAATGGTCCTAACTGTGGCTCTGCAATCGTATCACACCCTGAAATAAAAGCCATATCATTTACAGGAAGCACACGTGCGGGCAAAGAAATAGCCGCAGTCGCAGCGCCGATGTTCAAAAAAATATCACTGGAACTGGGGGGTAAAAACCCGAACATCATTTTTGCTGATTGCGATTGGGAAAAGATGATGCGTACAACACTGCAATCTTCATTTGCTAACCAAGGGCAGATATGCCTGTGCGGCAGCCGCATACTGGTAGAAGAAAGTATCTACGAAAAATTCAAAGCGGAGTTTATAGAGAAAGCTAAGAAGCTGACTGTGGGCGACCCACTGGATGATAACAGCAGACAAGGTGCCGTAGTTAGCAAAATGCACTTTGATAAAGTGATGAGCTGCATAGAACTGGCAAAGCAGGAAGGCGGTACAATACTGCTGGGTGGCAATGCCATAAAAGGTACAGGTCGTTGCGAAAATGGTTACTTCATAGAACCTACAATTATAGAAGGGTTGGGACCAAACTGCCGTACCAATATGGAAGAGATATTCGGCCCTGTGGTAACGATACAGTCTTTCAAAACAGAAGACGAGGCACTGGAGCTGGCAAACTGCAGCGACTATGGCCTTGCTGCTACTATCTGGACACAAGATGTGAGCCGTGCCAACCGTGTTGCTGCGAAAGTACATAGTGGTATCATCTGGGTAAACTGCTGGCTGTTGCGCGATTTGCGTACACCATTCGGTGGTTTCAAAAACTCGGGCGTAGGCCGCGAAGGTGGCTGGGATGCGCTGAAGTTTTTCACGGATGTAAAGAATGTGTGTATTGACCTCTAGCAAGTTTCTGAGTCTGTTGCCATTAGTTATACTTGCGATAACTGTAGTGGTATGGGTAATAGGCGGAAGATTATACAGCAGGTATATAGCACTTGCTAAACAAGAAGATGAGCAGAATGGCGAGGAAAGATGGTACGAGCCTTTATTCATTCATACTAGATTCCGAAACAGGTCCGCTATACCAAGACCATTAGTATTAATAAAAAGAGTATCGCAGAATGAAGAGTTGAACAAGGTGATCAGAAAGCATAATGCGCTGGTGAAACTGTTCAGGGTGTTAAACTTCTTAATTCTTGTATGTCTGTTTACCTTTGTAATAACAGTAATAATAAAAGCAAAACACTTACATAACTAAGATTGATATGAGCGAACGTATATCTACAGATAAAGCACCGGCACCGGTAGGATTGTATCCGCATGCACGCCGTGTAGGCAACCTGTTGTTTCTTTCAGGGATAGGCCCGCGTACTGTTACCAATGAGATTCCGGGACTGAAGCTGGATAAGAATGGCAACTTTCTTGAGTTTGATTTTGCAGCGCAATGCCGCAATGTATTTGACAATGTGAAGATAGTGCTGGAAGAAAGCGGCAGCAGTTGGGACAAACTGGTTGACGTAACTGTATTCCTTGTAAACATGAAGCGCGACTTTGCAACATACAATGCGATATATGCAGAGTACTTCAAAGACAATCAACCATGCCGCACAACGGTAGAGATAAACTCACTGCCTACACCCATAGCCATAGAGCTGAAGTGTATTGCAACATTAGACTAAAATAAAAAGCCCCGAATTGCTCGGGGCTTATTTTATTTAAGCGGAATATCTAATCTAAGTTGTTTTTGGTAAGGCTTGCCCGATGCGTCTTTGCCTTCTATCTTCCACATCACGCTGCGCAGTACTACTACCAGTGGCCTGTCATTTGCATCGCGTACACGGCTGATAGCCTTCAACCATTTCTGTTCATTGGCACGGCTCATACGTTTGTTGCGGGTAGCACGTGTTACAGCATTCTTTATAGCAGCAGGGCCTGCTTTTATGTATTGCAGTTGGCCTTGTTCCAGCCCGCTGATGTTGAATGTATTGTTGCCACCTTTCAGGTTTTGCCAGTCTGTAGTACGGCTCAGTGATTCCAGCACCAGCGTACCCATATCTGTCTTCACAGCAATAACTGTCTGGTAGCGTTGTGCTATCTTGGCTACATTACCACCACCTGCTTTTATCTGATTGCCTGCAATGCTACCACCTGTCAATTCGTAAGTAGCACCGTTGGCTTTCTTTGTATCCTGCTGTTTATAGGTACGTGTATTGATGTTTGGTATCAATACAGTAATCTCTTTAAACTCTACTTTCAGGCCGTTACCTTTTGGTGCAGCAGCTATTTGTTTAGGCTCTTCTTTCTTTGGCTCTTCAGCTTTTGCAGGTTCTTGTTTAGGAGCCTCTGCAAGCGCTTTTGCAGCAGTATCTTCAGTTGGTGTTTCAACAACAGGTTTCTCAATCGGTTTGATGTCTGCAACAAAGTCTTGCAGGTACTGAGAATCTGTTTCAGTAACGATGGTAGCAGGGTCGCCCAGTACTATAGGCTTGCCTTTGTTTGGCTGGTCGTTGCCGCATGCTTGCAACAGCAATGCACCTGCTACTATTATGAGATTGAATGAACGCATGGTATGTATGAATTCTTCTACTAAAGTAATAAAGTATTAGTAAGCCATCAGTTTTTGTACACTTTCGTGCAGCCTTCCTTTTGCCAGGAAGTTCTGTTCCAACTCTATGGCAAATGGTACAGGTGTATCAAGACTTGCACAACGTACTATCGGTGCATCCAACAGTTCGAAGCAGTTCTCCGAAATCCAAGCAGCCAGTTCACCGCCAATACCACCAAACAGGGTGTCTTCATGTAACAGTAATACCTTGCCTGTACGTTGCACAGCTGCACGTACCGCATCATAATCTATTGGCAGCAGCGAACGTAGGTCTAGAATGTCGATAGATACATCAGGATGCTGTGATGCATAGTCTGTAGCCCAATGCACGCCACTACCATAGGTAATGATGCTGATGTCTTCACCTGCCTGCACGTGGCGTGCTTTGCCTATTTCAATGGTATAATAATCGTCCGGTACCATGCCGCTGATGCTACGATACAGCGCTTTGTGTTCGAAGAACATAACAGGATTAGGATCTTCTATAGCCGCTATCAGCAAGCCTTTTGCATCTTCGGGAGTAGATGGGTATACCACTTTCAGGCCTGGTGTATGGGTAAACCATGCCTCGTTGCTCTGCGAGTGGAAAGGGCCTGCGCCCACGCCACCACCTGTTGGCATACGTACTACCACATCGGCATTCTGCCCCCAGCGGTAGTGTATCTTGGCAAGGTTGTTTATAATCTGGTTGAAGCCTACTGTTACGAAATCGGCAAACTGCATTTCCATCATAGATTTATAACCCTTGATAGAAAGGCCGAGTGCAGTACCTACGATAGCACTTTCGCAAAGTGGTGTATTGCGTACACGCTCTTTGCCAAACTGTGCTACAAAACCATCTGTTACTTTAAAGGCACCACCATACTCTGCAATGTCCTGTCCCATCAGTACAAAGTTGTCGTGCTTTTCCATGCATTGCCTCAAACCATCGCTGATGGCCTGTATGAATTTCTTCTCTGTCTTTGCAGATGTAGCAGGTACAGATGTTGTGATATTGCAAGGTGCATATACATCGGCCATTTCTTCTGCAGTATCTGCTACAACAGCGCCTGCTGCAAAACCTGTAGCAAGGCCGGCTTCTATATCTTGTTGTATTCTGTCGCGTATCTCTTGTATGATGGCCTCTGTAAGGATGCCTTGTTGCAACAGGTATGCTTCGTAGTTGGCAACAGGGTCTTTCTTACCCCATTCTTCAAACAGCTCTTTGGGTACATACTTCACACCGCTAGCCTCTTCGTGGCCACGCATACGGAAGGTCATACACTCCACCAGTATCGGCTTCTGTTCTGTAATGCAATACTCACGCGCTTCTTTGATAGTCTTATAAACTTCAAGTATGTTATTGCCATCTATGGTAATGCCCTTCATGCCATAACCAATGGCACGGTCGGCCAGTTGCTTACAAACAAACTGCTCGTTGACAGGTGTGCTGAGGCCATAACCATTATTCTCTATAATGAAGATAACAGGCAAACCCCATACAGCAGCCACATTCAACGCTTCGTGAAAATCGCCCTCGCTGGTACCACCATCGCCACTGAATGCTACAGATACTTTATTCTCTTTGCGCAGCTTGTGTGCCAGTGCTATACCATCTGCAATAGCCAGTTGCGGGCCCAGATGCGATATCATACCGCAGATGTGATACTCGTTTGCACCAAAGTGGAATGAGCGTTCACGACCTTTACTAAAGCCTTCCTTCTTGCCCTGCCATTGCATAAAGAGTTTATCGAACGGCATTTTGCGGGCAGTGAACACACCCAGATTGCGGTGCAGCGGCATTACGTATTCATCCTTATCGAGCGCCATAGTAGCACCGATAGAAATTGCTTCCTGTCCTATACCACTAAACCATTTGCTAATACGCCCCTGACGGAGAAGAACAAGCATTTTCTCCTCTATCATACGCGGGCGAACCAGTTCGCTATATAGTTCTATTAGTTTATAATTATCAAGACCGCTTTTGTCGAATTGCATACGAGCTAATTGTGCGGACAAAGATAGCTTTAATGGCTAAAAGCTTAGCAGTGTAGATATATAATAGTTATTTGTTTTGTGTAGACTGTGTTTTGTAAACAGCAGGGCGTTCGTGGTTGATGCCAAAGCCCAATGCCTCGTAGATATAGTCCTGCGCAATGGTGCGTACACTCAGGCGATTGATGCCGTTGTTATCTGCCGAAGGGCTTACCCTGTTTGACAAGAAAACGAATACAATACCTGTTGCAGGGTCGGCCCATGCACAAGTACCTGTAAAACCCTGATGACCGAATGCATAACCGCTGCATCTGTTGCCCGCAGGTCCGCCATCGTCTTTATCTTCTTTAGGCTTATCGAAGCCAAGCCCTTTGCGGCTGATGAGTGAATTGTATGCGGTAAACTTCTCAACCGTTTCTTTTTTGAAATAGCGTTGCCCTTTGTAAGTGCCTTTGTTCAGCAGCATCTGAAAGATGGCGGCAAGGTCGTTGGCAGTAGAGAACACACCTGCATGGCCTGCCACACCACCCAGCATTGCAGCACCCTGATCGTGTACATAACCCCTTATCTGCTGATGGCGGAAGAAGATATCATTTTCTGTTGGTGCAATATCTGTTTCTTTGAATTTCTTCAGTGGATTGTAAGTGGTATTCTTCAAACCAAGTGGTTTGTAAAATTGCTCTTCCACATATTTATCAATACGCTGTCCTGTTATCTTTTCTGCAATAGCAGCAAGGAAATAAAAGTCGAGATCACTATACACACACTTGCCTTTGTTTTCAAGCGGGCTGCTCAATACTTTGTTCCAGATAGTATCAATATAATCGCCACGCAGGTACAGGCTTTTAGCGACCTCCACCCATTTCTGATTATCAGCTTTAGTGCTATACAATTCAGGGTTCAGGTTGCCTTTTTCATCCATTGTTTCTTTGTAGAAAGGTATCCAGCTTTTAAGCCCTGCCTGATGCATCAGCAGGTCTTTTATTTTCAGGCCGGCCTTGTCTGTACCTTTTACCATCGGAAGGTAATCGCCGATAGTTTTATCAAGACTTAGCTTGCCTGTTTCGTAGAGGCGCATTACAGCCAGTGTGGTAGATGCTACTTTGGTAACAGAAGCAATATCGTACAGCGTATTGTCTGTAACAGCTTGCTTCTTAGTATAGTCGTAGTAGCCGAAAGACTTATCATAAAACACTTTGCCGTCTTTAGCTGCCAATACCCTGCATCCGGGGAAAGCACCATCTACAACACTGCGTTGCATAAACATATCCAGCTTATCAAGCGCAGCCGTATTGATAACACCTGCATCTTCTGTATAGTCAGTCTTTATCAGTTCATCCAATTTCTGTGCACCTCCTTTGCCAGATGCCAATAACACATTACCTTCTGTTTGCATATCGATACAAGGGGTAACAGGCAGTGTGCCACGAGCATCTTCTTTGCGCAGCAATACACGTGCTACAGCTTGTTCCGCTAAGCTATCATCTTCATAGGTAACGATTGCAGAACCTACTTCGCAGGTATTCTTCAGCAGGTATGGGTTGCCCATCAGTGCTATCATCACATCGCGGCGATTGGCAAGTTGTTTGATGAGTGCCACCTGTTGGTCATCCAGCGAATAATAACCGTTTGTAGGATAGAAGCTCATGTTGTGTATGCCCACAATCGTGATGTCATTCATGCTGATGGTACCCATCAACTTATTGACAGTTGCACCCGTGCTGCCTTTTGGCAGCCATTGCATTTTCATATTTGGTAATGCCTGCAAGAGTGCAGTGGAAAGGAAACTGCTGTCTTTTGCATTGATGCCAACGTAGCCCACACGCTTTCTGCTGTTCAGCAAATCAGGTATAATATTGTTCCTATCGCGAACCAGTGTGACAGCTTTTTTGGTAGTTGCATAGCGCAGTGGTATTACTACACTTGTCACTTCTTCAGTCGCATTAATGCTTTCAACGGGCCTCCATCTGCTGAGGCCTGCATCGTATTTGGCAGCCAGTACTTTTTTCACGTGCATTTCAACATCTGCCCAAGTCAGTTTACCACTGTCTATTGCAGCCAGTATTTTCTTCATACCTGACGGTACATCCTGCGAGAAGAGGAGCATATCATTACCTGCTATCAATGCGCGAGCGTCTATTTCTCCCGGCTCATAGTATTTAGCAACACCTTTCATATTCAGCGCATCGGTAAATACGATGCCTTTAAAACCAAGCTTGTTTCTCAACAAACCTGTAATGGTGTTGTAGGATAATGTAGTAGGTACTTTTTTAACAGATTCCAATGCAGGTACTGCAAGGTGTGCAACCATCACGCTTTTTATACCGTTGCGAATCATTTCTTTGTAAGGATACAATTCAAGTGTGTCCAACTGTGCAAGGCTCTTGCGGATAACAGGCATATCCTCGTGCGAATCTGCATCTGTGTCGCCATGACCCGGAAAGTGTTTAGCGCAGGCCATCACTCCATTGTCCTGCATACCACGCATATACGCAAGTGCCATTTGCGTTACCAGTCTTTTATCTTCGCCATAAGAACGCGCGTTGATGATGGGGTTATTGGGGTTGTTATTCACATCTACTACAGGTCCGAAGTTGATGTGTACGCCCATGCGTTTACACTGCTTTGCAATAGCAGCACCTACCTGATAAGCGATTGCAGTATCGCGCGTAGCGCCTATCATCATAGATTTCGGCAGGTTTTTTACACCCGTCAGGCGCATGCCAAGCCCCCATTCTGCATCCATACCTACCAACAACGGTACATTGGCCATTTGCTGATACAGGTTGTTGAGCGATGCCTGCGCCTCGCATGTACCCTGCATAAAGATGACACCACCAATGCGGCGGTCGGTAATCAGTTGTTTGATTTTCTCTTCGTTATAGTCCTTACCACCACTATAGGCCGCTACCATGAATAACTGTCCGATACGTTCAGTATCGCTCAGCTTGTTGTATACACTGTCTATCCATTTGGCTTTCAGATTAACAGCAGGTGCAGCATTATTATTAGAAACAACACGTCCGCGTTGTGCAAAAGCAGCTTGCGAAAACATTGTTATTAGGAAAGAAGCAGATATGAAGAGTTTTTTACCAAACGCCATAAAACAAATATAGCCTATTGTTTGGCAAGGAGAAGCTAAAAGCGGGAACCGGCATAAATGCACCCGCCCCCTGGAAAGGGGGCGGCAAACCCATTATGCACTATATCTAACTAAAACTGAGGCCGATGTTGTTTGATAAAAAAGAATACCTCATATCCTTTTTGTCACTACAAAGGTGTAGCAGACAGGGGTGCAAATAAATGACGACAGTCGTATTAAAAAATGATTTTCATCATGTTAGCATGCTTCCCTGTTTTCCATCGGCTATATCTTACCTTTGCGGAAACTCGTTTTTTTCAGTGCCCGATATCATACAATTATTATCAGACCACATTGCCAACCAGATAGCAGCGGGAGAGGTGATTCAAAGGCCGGCATCGGCCGTAAAGGAATTGCTGGAGAACGCTATTGATGCGGGTGCAACAGAGGTGCAACTGGTGCTGAAGGATGCGGGTAAAGAACTGGTGCAGGTAATAGATAATGGTAGCGGGATGACACCTACCGATGCACGTATGAGTTTTGAACGCCATGCGACATCGAAAATCCGCAATATCAACGATCTGTTCTCTATACGTACCATGGGTTTTCGTGGCGAGGCATTGGCATCTGTAGCTGCGGTAGCACAAGTAGAAATGAAAACCCGCAAGCAGGATAGCGACACGGGCAGCCAACTGATAATAGAAGCTACAGAGGTAAAGAAACAAGAACCATGTGCTGCACCGGTTGGTACCAACATAATGGTAAAAAACCTGTTCTTCAATGTACCTGCTCGCAGGCATTTTCTGAAGAGCAATACAACCGAGTATAGGCACATAGTAGATGAGTTTACCCGTGTGGCATTGGCACACCCGCAGATAGGCTTCAGGCTATGGCACAATGGTGCAGAGCAATACCATCTGGAAGCGGGCAACCTGAAAACACGCATCAAAGGCTTACTGGGCAATTCTTATGAGAAGAACCTGGTACCTGTTGAAGAGAATACAGAATTCCTCAATATATCGGGCTTTATAGGCAAGCCCGAAGCAGCAACACGTACACGCGGCATGCAGTTCTTCTTTATCAATAACCGTTTTATACGCAGTCCGTACTTGCATCATGCACTGGTACAGGCTTATGAAGGGTTGATAGAAAAAGAAGCATTTCCGTTTTATGTGCTGTTTCTGGAAATAGACCCTGCACGTGTGGATGTGAATGTGCACCCTACCAAACAGGAAGTGAAGTTTGAAGATGATAAGTTGATGTATGCCTACTTGAATGCAGCTGTAAAGCACGCATTGGCAAAGTATAATATAGCTCCGTCGTTGGATTTTACGTTGAGTCCTGAAATACAACAACTGTCAAGCGTGCAACTGCCTGTAACGCAGGACACCAAGCAGGAAACAGAGAAGGGCTACCTCTTCAATACATTCACGCAAAGGAATCAGGCACATCTGGCAGTTAAAAAAGACAGCCTTCGCGAGTGGAAGGAACTGTATAAAATAGCCGATGATATTGCAGAGCAGCAAACACAGGCGTTTGCCGATGCAGGCAATATGGTTACAGCACCATCGCTGCACAAAGAGCCTGAAACCGCGAATGCCAAAAGCATCATATCTATACAAGGTAGCATGTTAGTAACGACAGTAAAGTCTGGCTTGATGCTGATACATATACGCCGTGCGCAAGAGCGTATCTGGTACGAAAGGTTGCTGGCAGAGTGGAACAATGGCAGCACACCATCGCAGCAATTGCTGTTTCCGTTGTCTTACGAAACATCTCCCCAGGATGCCATATTGCTTACAGAAGCACTGGCAGACCTGTCGCGTATAGGTTTTGATATCTCGCCTTTCGGGCAAAATACCTTTGTGGTACAGGGTGTACCTACAGAACTGCCGGCCGGCGAAGAGAAGAATGTGCTGGACGAAGTGATAGAACAACTAAAGCACGAAGCACCCGATGCATTGGCACGCCGCTCTGAAACACTGCTTGCCAACATGGCGCGCAGGCTATCGCGCAATACCGGTGGCTTGCAGCAGCAGGAAGGGCAACAGGCACTGATAGACGAACTGTTTGCATGCACACAACCGGAGTATGCGCCTGATGGTAAAAAAGTGTTTACACTGGTAAAGAAAGAAGATTTGGAAAGCATGCTTGGCTGATATGAGTAAAATCATGACGCCCCAAGCGTTTTTTATATATTTTTACGCCTCAATTTTAATAGACGATTTAGATGTCTGCATTGAAGTTTTATAATCTGAAAGTAGCGGAAGTAAAGCCGGAAACAAGTGATTGTGTATCTGTAGCATTGGATGTACCGGCAGAATTGAAAGATACATTTGGCTTTGCTGCCGGACAGTATCTGACCTTCCGTACGCAAATGAATGGCGAAGAAGTGCGTCGTTCTTATTCTATATGCGTTAGCCCTGATGATGGTGAGCTGCGCGTAGCGGTAAAGAAAGTAGATGGCGGTAAATTCAGTACCTATGCCAATGATACACTAAAGAAAGGTGATGTACTGGAAGTGATGCCACCAATGGGTAAATTCTCTCCGAGGGAATCAGAGAAGAAAGCAAAAAACTATCTGGCTGTTGTGGCAGGTAGCGGTATTACAACTGTTATGACTATCATGAAAACACTACTCAAAAACGAACCTGAAAGTACATTCACACTGATATATGGCAATCGCAGCAGGGGTACCATCATCTTCAGAGAAGAGATAGAAGGCCTGAAAAATATATACATGCAGCGCTTGCGTGTGTATCATATACTGAGCCGTGAGCAGATGGATGTGCCTTTGTTCAACGGGCGTATTTCTGCAGATAAGTGTTCGGAATTCTGCGATACACTTATTGATATTAAAAACATTGACGAGGCATTTATTTGCGGGCCAGAAGACATGATACTGTCTGTGAAAGAACGCCTGATAAACTTGGGCGTTGCTTCGGAGAATGTACATATAGAACTCTTTACATCGCCCGATCAGCCAAAAGCATCTCATGAAAAATGGACAGCGGAGCATAAGGCGAATGATGGTAAGATGAGTAAAGTGAGCATAACGCTGGATGGTACAACTTTTGAAATGGATTTGGCTTACAATGGCGATAGCATACTGGATGCCGCGCTGAAAGTAGGCGCAGACCTGCCATTTGCCTGCAAAGGTGGTGTGTGCTGCACATGCCGCGCTAAAGTGGTAGAAGGTGCGGTAGATATGGAAGTGAACTACGCACTGGAAAAAGACGAAGTAGAAAAAGGCTATGTGCTGACTTGTCAGTCTCACCCACGGACAGACAGGGTTGTAATAGACTTCGACGCACGATAAGACATAAAAGAAAACGGTTGGCAATTGCCAACCGTTTTTGTTTCACTATATATGAAAACTACCATCTGCTAGCCAGTCCGCCATCGTTGGCAGGCAAGTCTACACTTGTATTCAGGTAGTTGATATTGCGTTCTTTATTTTTTGTAATGCCATCGTTTTCCGGAGTAGGATTGCCATGGTAAGCTGCGCTTGTACCTTCAAAGCGCTGGTTGATTTTTGCAATTGGCTTAGGTGCAGTTACTACTACCGGTTGTAATGGTAGTACGTGGGTATAAGAGTCGAACCTGCGCAGACCATCCAATGTTTTGGCATAAGCCTTTGCTTTCTGAGCTTCTACCTTTCTTTCATAAGAGGGAGTGTTTACTACAGTTGGTGTGTTTTCGCTGCATGTGGTATATTGACCATTGATGCGGCATACCTTGTAGTTGATATCGTATTCACTTTTCTTGTTCTCACCATTCTGTGCATTTGTGCTGAAGTAAGTCATCCCGAATACTGCCAGCATTAGAATTGAATGTTTCATAAAGCCTGAAGTTTTAGAGTGAATAAAGAATTACAACACAAACCTACGATGGTAAAAAGCGGAAGGCATATAACACTAAGTTAAAAGAAATGCAAGGAACTGTTAATGTGTTTAATCTATTGAAAATCAATTAATTAAAATCATTTTTCTTTAACAAAGCCTTAGGATATACGCATGCTGCTATTCTGCTTATATCAATATTGTCTCTATCAATTTACTGTACCGTATTTATTAAGTATTTTTGCTGAAAGAAATTAAGAATACCATGTTGAAGACAGGAAATACAATCGTGAGCATCTATACGGAAATGACACCGAACCCGGAAACAATGAAGTTTGTTGCAAACAAATTGTTGTATCCCGGTAAAAGCATCGACTTCCCTGAAGAAGCCGCTGCTACACCATCTCCGTTGGCGAAAGAGTTGTTTGCGTTTCCTTTTATACGCAGTGTGTTTATTGCCAGCAACTTTGTAACGCTGACAAAAACGCCTGATACCTTGTGGGAAGATGTAATACCTACCGTGCGTGAGTTTTTGAAACAATATCTGGAAGAAGGTAAAGTGGTAATAAACGAAGACCTGATAGTAAAGAAAGTAGATGCCAATACAGTAAGCGCTGATGATAGCGATGTTGTAAAACGCATTAAAGAACTGCTGGAAAACTATGTAAAACCTGCTGTAGAGATGGACGGTGGTGCTATCAGTTACAAAGGTTATGAAGATGGTGTGGTAAAGCTGATGATGCAAGGCTCTTGCTCAGGCTGCCCTTCTTCAATGATTACACTGAAAGCAGGTATTGAAGGTATGATGAAGCGCATGATACCTGAAGTGAAGGAAGTAGTTGCAGAAGCAGAATAATACTAAGTTAATTTATATGAAAAGCCCCTGTTTAAGGGGCTTTTTTATTTACGATATACGGCTAAATATGCTATTTTTAATGCTGTTAGAGACTTTTTGAAATGAGCATTCAGAATAATTACGTGGCCATCATGGCAGGAGGTATCGGCAGCCGTTTCTGGCCTGAAAGCCGTACGAGCTATCCTAAACAATTCATTGATATTTTGGGCACTGGCCGTTCGCTGATTCAGTGGACCTACCAGCGCTTTAAGCATATTTGTCCGCAGGAGAATATCTACTTCATTACCAATCAGCAATACATCAATACGCTGAAGGAGCAGATACCCGAACTGAAAGATGAAAACATCATCAGCGAACCATCGCGCAAAAACACGGCACCATGTGCTGCCTATTTTGCTCATAAGATGATGGCGTTGAATCCGAAGGCAAATATCATCATGTCTCCTGCAGACCACCTCATAATGGATGAGCGTGCATTTGAACGCACTGCACAAGAGGCGCTTGACTTTGTAGCGCATCACGATGCATTGCTGACACTGGGCATCAAACCAACACGCCCCGACACAGGCTATGGTTATATACAGTATGATGTAGAGGAGGAACTGGATAAAGTATATCGTGTAAAAACGTTTACTGAAAAGCCTTCGCTGGAACTGGCGCGTACTTTCCTGAAAAGCGGCGATTTCCTTTGGAACTCAGGCATCTTTGTATGGAATGTAAAAACCATTATGGATGCACTTGAAAAATACCTGCCTGAAATGCACGAAGTATTTATGCAGGCAAAAGATGTTTACAATACGCCGAAAGAGTTTGATGTAATCAACAATCTCTATTCTCAGTGTACCAATATCTCTATCGATTATGGCATCATGGAAAAAGCAAAGAATGTGTATGTAATACCTTCTTACTTTGGATGGTGCGATTTGGGTACATGGGAAAGTGCTTACGAAAATTCGGACAAAGACTATTTGGGCAATGCCGTGTTTGGTGAAAACGTGATGGTGATAGATGCCAGTGAGTGCATGATAAAAGTACCAAACGAAAAGCTGCTGGTAGTGCAGGGTTTGGAAAGATTTATAGTGATAGACACCCCCGATGTGTTGCTGATATGTGAGCGCAACCGCGAACAGCAGATAAAAGAGTATGTGGCAGAAGTAAAACGCAACAAAGGGGAAAAATACCTGTAATGATGATACTTCCGCAAAAACATGCTGCAACGGGCATTACAATCTTTACCGTTATGAGTGCCCTTGCACAGCAGTGCAATGCCATTAATTTATCGCAGGGCTTTCCTGATTATCCGATAGATGAAAGGTTGGGTGAATACCTGTATGAAGCTACCAGAGAGGGGTTCAATCAATATGCACCAATGGCGGGGTTGCCACAACTGAGGCAGGCCATCAGCAATGATTTTGCGAAACGTTACGGATTAGAGATTAACCACGATGCAGAAATAACCGTTACACCCGGCGCTACGTATGCCATCTATACAGCATTCACAGCCATACTGCAAGCGGGCGACGAAGCCATTATTTTAGAACCTGCATACGACAGTTATATACCCAATATAGAAACCAACGGAGCGAAAGCAGTTCCTGTGCCGCTAATGGCACCAGGCTTTGGTGTAGATTGGGAAAGGTTGCAGGCGGCTGTTACGCCTAAGACAAAAGCTATTATCGTCAACACGCCACATAATCCTACAGGTGCGATATGGAGCAAAGAGGATTGGGATAAACTGGCAGATCTTGTTCGTGATACCAACATCTTCATACTGTCAGACGAGGTATATGAGCAATTGGTGTTTGATGGTAAGAAACACTATAGTGTGCTGGAGCACGAAGAGCTAAGGAAGCGTAGCTTCGTGTTGTATTCATTCGGCAAAGTGTTTCATAACACAGGTTGGAAGATGGGCTACTGCATTGCACCACCTGAGCTTACAACTGCCTTCAGGCGCATACATCAGTTTCTCTGCTTTACAGTCAACACGCCTGCACAATATGCATTGGCAAAGTACTTGTCATTGCCCGAACTACCTAATGTAGGAGCAATGATGCAGGCGAAACGGGATTACTTTTTATCGCTGCTGAAAGACACACCTTTTACCATACACGAACCTGCTGCGGGTAGCTATTTCCAAACAGCAAGCTACAGTGCCATCAACGATATGCCTGATATGGAATTTGCACAATGGCTCACCAAAGAGCATGGCGTAGCAACTATACCTATCAGTGCATTTTACAGCAATAAAAAAGACGACAAGCTGATACGCTTTTGCTTTGCCAAAAAAGAAGAAACACTTTTGCAGGCAATAGAAAGGCTGCGAAAACTATAGCATATAATCATATCCTAGTTTGGCAATCAGTGCCAGTACTACGAGTATAAAGAAAAGGCGGATGAAAGAACTGCCTTTCTTCAATGCTACATGCGAACCTGCATAGCTACCCAGCATATTGGCTGCACCTACAGGCAATGCAATACTCCAGATGATATTTCCCTTGAACAGGAAGAATAACAACGCTGCAATATTGGTAACTACGTTGATGACTTTGGCATTGGCAGATGCATGCAGGAAGTTGTAACCAAATAACACAACAAACGCGAAGATCAGGAAGCTGCCGGTGCCAGGTCCTATCAGCCCATCATATATGCCGATGATGCCACCTGTGCCTATGGCGTAGAGCAGGTAGCGATTGCGCGATAATGATTTATCTACATGATGCAGACCTAATTCCTTTTTCAGCATGGTGTATACCAATACCAGTATCAGTACACAAATGACGAATGGCATGAACTGCTCTTTGTGTAAGAAAGACACCAGCAGTGCACCGGAGAAAGAACCGATACCTGCTGCAACAATAGCAGGCGTCAGGTGATTCCAGTCAATATCTACCCGCTTGATGTAGCGGTATGCTGAAACAGATGTGCCGAAGAAAGAAGCTGTTTTGTTGGTAGCCAGTGTTTGTACAAGGCTGAGATGTGGTTGCAATATGAAGAATGCCGGCAGTTGTATTAAACCGCCACCACCTACCATGGCATCTATAAAACCTGCCAGGAAGGCAAAACAACATAATGCAAGCAGCGTCAGCATCTGCACAAAATAATAAAACAGCCCGATTGTGTTAATCGGGCTGCAACAAAATATCAGTTGATTGTATTAATAAGCAATAACCTGCTCTTCGATATTTTCAGGCAGTTTGCGGAACTCGTATTGCTGGTTGCGCAACTGTGCAGGGAACCCTGCTTCGTTGATAGCCTGCTGTATGCCTTTGTAGGTGAAGCGATGCGGTGCACCTGCTGCACTTACTACGTTTTCTTCTATCATGATAGAACCGAAATCGTTGGCACCTGCATGCAGACATATTTGCGCTACCTGCTTACCAACCGTCAACCACGATGCCTGTATGTTTTTCACATTCGGCAACATAATGCGGCTCATAGCTATCATACGGATATACTCTTCGGCAGTTGTATGGTTTTTAGTACCACGTATCCTGTTCAGCAGTGTATCAACATCCTGGAATGTCCACGGAATGAATGCGATAAAGCCTTTTGCATCTTCAGGCTTTTTAGCCTGCACCTCGCGGATTTTCACAAGGTGTTCAAAACGCTCATAAATGGTTTCTACGTGTCCGAACATCATGGTAGCACTGGTAGTAAGTCCCACTTTATGTGCCTCGTGCATAATATCCAACCACTCCTGCGCACCGCATTTACCTTTAGATATCAGACGGCGTACACGGTCGTTCAGTATCTCTGCACCCGGTCCCGGCATGCTGTCCATACCTGCTTCCTTCAGTGCCATCAAAGCCTCGCGATGAGAAACGCCTGACACTTTACAAATGTGCGCTACTTCGGGCGGGCCTAAAGCATGCAGTTTCAGGTTCGGATACATGTCCTTCAGTTGGCGGAAGAGTGCAGTATAGTAGTCAAGTCCCAGTTCCGGGTGATGGCCACCTTGCAGCAACAATTGCTCGCCGCCATAGCGGAAAGTTTCTTCTATCTTTTGCTTGTAGGTTTCTATATCAGTGATATAAGATTCCTCATGGCCCGGTATGCGGTAGAAGTTGCAGAATTTACAGTTGGCAATACACACATTAGTTGTGTTCATATTGCGGTCAATAATCCATGTCACCTTGCCGTGCGGCACTTGTATTTTGCGCAGCTCATTGGCAACAAACATCAGTTCGGCCAGCGGGGCATTTTCAAACAGGAACATCCCTTCTTCCGCACTCAAAAACTCAAAACGCAGGGCACGTTCGTATAACGCTGATAATTGCATGAAAACCTTTAATAGTGCTAACAAAATTAAGATAAAAAGGGTTGCCTGTCATACAGTTTCTTGATACAGGTATATACATGCGGCTTAATAATATATTTTAACCTCATCCTTATTTTTTTGTTATTTTGTAGTAATGGTTACAAAAGTCCTCACACTATTTGGCGAAGAACTGGTAACAGAGCCTGTAAAGCCTGCTCGCAAACCACGTGCGGCTAAAAAGGATGCTGCGCCTAAAGGCGGGGTTGATACCATTGATGCAGAGGAGCCTGCCACTGAAACTGCTACAGAAGAAAAGCCGAAGAAACAACGCAAGTCGAAAGAATTGCAACACAAATCGGAAGTGCTGAACCAATGGCATGGAGATAAGCAGTACTATACAATCGGCGAGGTTGCAGGTATCTTCAAAGTAGCTACATCCAATATCCGTTTCTGGACAAAAGAGTTTGAAATGAAAGTGCGTACCACCCGCAAGGGAGACAGATTGTATACCCCTGAACAGGTGCGCGAAATCAATACCATCTATCATCTTGTGAAAGAAAGAGGTTTTACCATTAACGGTGCCAAAGCCAAGCTGAAAGAGAACCGCAAAATAGCAGTGCAGCAGGTAGATTTGAAAAAGTCGCTATTGGTGCTACGCAGCAAATTATTACAGATAAGAAAACAGCTTTCATGAGGGGCGTATTATTGATAGCACTATTGCTGATGAGTATGGCGGTAAAAGCACAGACAGACTTCGATACATCTACAGACAAGGAAAACGGAACTGTTGTTTTCAAAGGACAAATAACATACAACGACCTGCGCAAAGAGCCAAGCTTTAAGTGGCTGGACAAAGGGATTATTGATTATAAGCCCGATGGGGTAGATCTCGATTTTCTGGGTAAACACCTAAAACAATACGAGGTGGTAACTTTTATAGGTACCTGGTGCGAGGATTCTCAGAATCTGTTACCAAAACTGCTGAAAGTATTAGCTGCAGCAGATTATCCTATGCATCAGCATACCATTTACGGGGTAGATAGAACCAAGATGGCAAAGTATACTGAGGCAAAGTTTTATGAAATAAGCCGTGTGCCTACTTTCATAATCATCAGGAATAATGAAGAAGTAGGCAGGATAACAGAGTCTGTAAATAAGAGTGTAGAAGCCGACCTGAAAGCTATTATAGAAAAAGATATAGCTAAAAAATAGGGGTTTCAGCCTTTCCCGCCGAATAGTTACTTTTGCTGCCACAATACAGCATAATGGAACTACCTGAACATATTTCGATAGATTTTCTCAGCAACTGGAACGCCTCATCTTTTGCGCTGCCTGCAGATGCTTTTGCACGCATTACTACCAACAGAAATTACCTGGATGATATACTGAAACAAGGAAATACCTATTATGGTATCAATACCGGTTTCGGGTCGTTGTGCAATGTGCGTATAGCAGATGATGAGTTGTCTCAATTGCAGGAAAACCTTGTTTGCTCTCATGCATGTGGTATGGGTGATGAGGTTTCTGAAGATATTGTAAGGTGGATGTTGCTGCTGAAAGCGCATGGCCTGGGTCGTGGCTATAGTGGTGTGCGCAAAGAAATAGTGCAGCGATTGATAGATTTTTACAACCTAGGTATTAGCCCTGTTGTGTATGAGTTGGGTTCGCTGGGTGCATCGGGAGACCTTGCACCACTGGCACACCTGAGTCTGCCGATATTTGGCAAAGGCAAAGTGCGTTATAAAGGTGTGGCAAGAGATGCTGCCGAAGTGTTGAAAGAAACAGGACTGGAGCCAATACCACTGGCTGCAAAAGAAGGTCTTGCATTGCTGAATGGTACACAGTTTATGAGCAGCCATGCTGTATGGTGCCTGATAAAATCAAAACAATTGTCTGCATGGGCAGATGTGATAGGTGCTTTGTCTGCCGAGGGTTTCATGGCGAAAGACGAACCATTCAAGCATCCAATACACCGTGTGCGCCCGCACAAAGGGCAAATAGCTACGGCACAACGTATACTGAGCTTGCTGCAAGGCAGTGCTATACAGGCTATGCCAAAGCAACAGGTACAAGACCCGTATTCTTTCCGTTGTATGCCACAGGTACACGGTGCCAGCAAAGATGTGATAGACATGGTAGGTGGTATTGTAGAAACTGAAATTAATTCTGTAACAGATAACCCGATTGTCTTCCACGACGAAGATGCCATCATGAGTGGCGGTAACTTCCACGGGCAGCCATTGGCACTGAACCTCGACTTCCTTGCCATAGCAGTTGCAGAGCTGGCTAATATATCTGAACGCAGAACTTATCTGCTGATAAGCGGACAGCGTGACCTGCCACCATTCCTGGCACCTGAAGCAGGTGTAAACAGTGGTTTTATGATTGCACAGTACACCGCCGCAGCAATAGTAAGCCAAAGCAAACAATTGTGTACGCCTGCATCTGTAGATAGCATTGTGAGCAGCAACGGACAGGAAGACCACGTAAGTATGGGCGCGAATGCCGCCACCAAACTGCGCCGCGTAGTGTTGAACGTGCAACGTGTACTGGCAATAGAACTGCTGACAGCTGCACAGGCTATAGATTTCAGAAGGCCTGCAACATCATCGCGTGCATTGGAAAAACTGTATACTGCTTTCCGTAAAGAGATTTCTTTTATGGCTACAGACAGGCTGCTGCACGATGACCTGATAAAAGCAGAACAATTCCTGAATCAGGAAGTAGAGTCGATAATCAGCTAAATAAGTTTGTAGTTTTTATAGCTCATACTGATGCCTAAGACATTTTCGGCAAACGTCTTGAACTTTGTTTTCAGGCTGCGTTTGTTGTAAGATATGTCGTAGTCGAACTGCCAGTTGACCCGGTTGATGCGCTCTTGCATAACAGCAGGATGTGTTCCTTTGAATTTTGCAAGCTCATCAATATCGCCTACGTAGTCGAATGCATCTGCTTTGATGACATTGCTTTCTAACCATGCATCGTCGTGCCACATTTTGTGAAAGTTCTCTTGCTTGCGTTGCATGGCGCGCGGGTCTTTTACCCACCCGTAGTGGTACACATAGGCATCCAGCAGCTTGACATTCAGCTTCTGGTCATCCCCTTTGCGAAAGCCTTGCGCATCTTTGTAAGAGTAGATGCTTTTGTCATTGCGTATGATGCGGATTTCGTGCGGATACCAGCGTGTAGAGCTGCCTACATAATCGTAAGAACCGTAGAAGTGCAGGTATTTAAACAACAATCCATCTACACGTTTATCATGCAAGTGTTGTTGCATGCCTGCGCGTATCACATCATGATACTGTTCGTGTATTACTTCATCGCCTTGTATATAAAAGCACCAATCTGTATCGGCTTCTATGGCTTTAAAAACTTTATTCGTTTCATCACTAAGTACTAGGCCACCTTTACGCAGGCTATCATCCCAAACAGTATGAATGATTTTTATCTTGGTACTGTTGATGCTTTCTATCAAACCAATGGTATCGTCTTCAGACTGCCCGATGCCTATAACAAATTCATCGCACAGCGGCAGTACAGACCTGATGGCCTCTACAATAGGATAATCATACTTTACGGCATTGCGGATGATGCTGAAACCCGTTACTTTCATTGGTAGTGAAAACTGTGACGCGAAGTTAGCAGATTAATTACTTAAGTGAGATTTCATTTGCAGCGCAGCAGCCTGATTGACGGGATTGTAAATAGAGTTGAGCAAGTCTTTCTTCTCCCTGCGTGTCAGGTGGAAGTTGAGTGCAGCACTTCTTTCAGGATGTTCAGGCACATACTCCATTGTTATGATGTCCAGCTTTTTGTCAAATAAGCCAAGTGCATAGTCTTTGAGGTAGCTTTGGCCGTAAGACTGAAAACTCTCCCATTTGTTTTGTATCACAAACAATGGTGTTGTTATCATACTAGCTAGGTTGTCTATTGGCGATTGCGGAAACAGTTCATGTTCGCGGGTATCGCGTATCTGTAGTAATACTACTTGTTTATTATTACGTGCTATCCAGTCTTTCATGGTGTACAGATACCGCACAGCTACTTCCATACCAAAATTATCACGCAGACCTGCATCCATCAGGTTTATTTCGGGTACAGATGGCATACGCACTACCGGCAGTATGTACGGGAATGTAGCATTGGCACGCAATGCTGTTGTAATGCGTAGGTTGTAGGGATTCTGTGATTCAAAGAATGCAGCAAAATCAATAGCATCTACAGCGGCATTGTCGTATTTATCATACTGTGGTTTGCTTAGGTAGCTTACCGGCAATGCTGCAAACATCATGCGTTTGCCATCATTTACGATTGTGCTGTTCACAATCAGTGCAGGCATATCGCAATTCTTTTCTTTTGCTGTATAGTCGCCTAGCTTATGGTCTAGCATTCCTTCTGTATTGCGTATCAACTCCTGCTCCATAGCGTATCCACGGTCTTTCTTATAAGAATAACCAGCTACAGCTATTTTATTAAATGGAGATGCTAAATCTACACTTGCAAGCGAATAAATGATAGAGTTTAGCAAGTCCTTTCCAACATTTTCCTGATACTTACTATTGTAAGGTGTAGCAATCTTTTGTTCACGATAACTGCTATGTACCTCTCGCCAGTAAGAAGCACCAAGCATGCCACCCGAAGCGCCTGTTATCAACACAGCATCATCAAACAACCTGCCTTTGTTTACACTATCAATATATTGCAGTGTGCGGAATGTCCAGTATGCAGAGCGATTGCCACCACCACTTACGCATATTACTATTAGTGGCGCATTGGTATCTTTAGCAGTCATGCGTTTTTGCTGCCATAGGTCGAGGCGTTTTTCTTCCAGTTGTTTATCGCGCAGGCAAACAGCATTGTTGAATATGGTATTTAGTTTTTCAGGTTCATAGCGAGGTCTTGACGTAGTGTTTGTCTGGTAATTCAGTCCGTATGCTATGCTGCGCATATCTATCACATCATTCTTCACCATCAGCGATAGTGTTGCGAAAATGAAGACCCATCCTATCATCTCCCAGCTACGCAAAAAATACTTCATGGCACCAACTATACCCATGATAACCGAAAACAAAATCAGAAAGCTGGCACCAGCAGGTATACGCAATACAGGCTGGTCTACAAAAAAGCCCGATGCCCAAAGTAAGAGAAGTGCAAATATAGTAGCGGTTACAGCGTTGCGGTGGTGTTTGCGCAGTACGGTCTGCAATAGCTTTTGAGAATATGTTTCCAGCTCATCGCAGCGTTTTATTCTTAGTCTTCCGCTCAGGTAAGTATCTGTGCGTACAATGTCCATTTCATAGTCGAGTGCATCATAGGGTATCAGGCTTTTGATGCGGGACGGATTGGCAATACGTGTTACTACTACCTTCAGCAAATCTCTGTCTACCCTGAAGAAATAAGCAAAGGAAACGATGATAATAAGGCTAAAACCGATGTAAAAGCCAAGCTGAAACAGAAATGCCTGCATGGCTTTTGTATGTTCATCATGCAGCTGATAACGGGTTATATTTACAGAGTAGAATATCAGAAATGCGAGGGGTAGCGCCGAATTATTGATGCAATACTTTATAAATGCATGTCTTACTGCACCAAGAAATGGCAGCCTTGTACTATGGATGATAAAGGTAGTAATATGCCATGCCATTATAAATACGGCCATAGCACCGCCCAGTATGAACATGCTGAAGAAACTTATTTCGCCCTGATATTCAGGTGCCAGAAACAAGGAAGATGCACCAAACACCGCTGCAAAGTGTCCTGTGATGGTGGCAATCAGCACTATCCAGAATACCAAGAGCAATTGATACTTGCGGAAGTGCAGTATTAACAACTGTACAGGCAGGAAGCGGAATATGTTCTTCAGTACATCATGCATTGCGTTGTATTCTTACATTAAGATACAACATACTTACTGCCTTTTTGTAATGGCTATGTATAATTTGCGTTATGATGTTTTACGACGTACGGCATAGAGGTTTGCAACCAATGCCATCAATAGGAACATGGCAAACAGTTGATGTAACTCTGCCAGTATCTCGAATGTGCCGAACTTGCCGGGTATTATTTTAGGTGCACTTATTACAGTAACAATACCGAGTATTACCTGTACAATTACCAAAACAAAAGGCCACCAACGGGCACTGCTGATGAGGCTGCCTGTGTTTTGTTTTGCAAACTTGCTCGCACTGCCAAACCAAAACATAATGAGTGTGAACAATAGATACGCTAGTTGCCTGTGCATGAAGTGTACATTGATAGGATGGTTTACAAAACTATGCAGCATAACACTGTCAGGTATCCACATGCCATTGATAGTAGGCCATGTCGGTGCTGCCATAGCAGCTTTCAGCCCTGCCATGAATGCACCATATACCAATTGTATGCACAGCACTGCAATGGTAACAATGGTAAAAGTATTCAGCTTGTTATTAAACGCAAGTTTCCTGTCGGGTACCAACAACTTTAGGGCAAACCATAGTGTATAGCACAATAACAATAATGCAGCCATAAAGTGCAATGCCAGTTTAATGTGGTTCACGTACAGGTTAGTATCATTCAGCCCGCTTGCTACCATTATCCAACCAATCAGCCCCTGCACGCCGCCGAGTATAAATAGGATGATGAATGGGATAATCATTTGCTTATCGAAGTACTTCTTGACAATGAAATAAGTGAATCCAACTGCAAATGCTACGCCTAGCAATCTTGCCCAAACGCGGTGAAACCATTCCCAGAAGAAAATGAATTTAAAATCATCAACCGTGAAGTGGTTGTTTACATATTTGAACTGTGCTATCTGCTGGTATTTTTCAAAGGCTTCGTTCCATGCGGCATCTCCCATTGGTGGCATGGCACCCATGATGGGTTTCCACTCTGTAATAGACAACCCCGAACCGGTGAGGCGGGTAACACCACCGAGGAGTACTTGAATGATAATCATAAAAACACCCGCCAACAACCAATATGCTACTGCCCGTCTTTTTTTATTGTCGTACACCCTTGAAAAGATTTGCATGCAAATTTAGGGGCTTAGCTTGGTATAAAATGAGCTTGTTTATGTGGCATATCATTCCCCGAAGTGTAGAAAATTGTCTACAACACATCCACATAATTTATTTAATCCCTAACGTTTAGATTATCAGTGCTTTAAGTGGATAAAAGTTTTTGCAACAAATCCTGTTTGGCATTTGCGGGCGAATGTCGCCATAGTAGCGGTTTTCAGCCAAAAATTCATATAGAAGCCTGATTTATAAGTGTTTAAGAAGTATAAATATTACTAAAAATGAAAACAATGGCTTGAATATTGTCCTGAAATTGGGGAATTTGCAGCGCATTGATTTAAAATGAGTTATGCAAGCTCGAAACTTTCACTATATCGTATTAATTAACAATTAAAATTGTAAACCGTATGAGAAAAGCTGATGTAGTCACCAACATTGCTGAAAAAACAGGTATTCCTAAAGTGGATATCCTTGTAACCCTCGAGGCATTTTTTAAAGAAGTAAAAGCATCGATGGTAGAAGGCGAACCTGTTTATGTGCGTGGCTTTGGTAGCTTTATACTGAAGAAGCGTGCAGCTAAAATAGGCAGGAACATCAAAAAGAACGTAGCGGTTGAAATTCCTGAGCACTTTATTCCGGCATTCAAACCGGCTAAAGAATTTGTACAGGCTGTAAAAGAATCTAAGCACGAGCTTAGGGAACATTCTGCAGCAGATATGGAAGACAGGGATTAGTGATGAATGAGTGTGCAAGGTATAATTACTGTACCTTTGCGCAGAAATTGAAGCTTTGAAACCGGTACATTATATCTCCATTATAGGGGCACTAAGCCTCGTTGCGTTATTATACTTTGGTGCAAACACCACACCGCCTGCAAAGAAAGCGGAGGGTGGTGCGCCGCAGGGCATGGCTGCAGGGATGTCGTCTACACACACATCTATGCAGCCTGCTTCTTTTGATTCTATAGAAACAGCTGCCAGAAAAGCTCTACCCGAACATGCAATCGGCGAGGTAGCAGATGTAGAAAAAGAACTCAGCAACCTCAAAGATTCTACAGCCATGGCTCCCATATATTGGAAGCTGGGCAAGGTCTGGCAGGAACATAAACAGTTCCCCGTTGCTGCTTATTATTACGCAAAATCGGCGAAGTTGGAGAATTCAGAAAAAAACCTCAACTTTGCAGGCCAATTATTTTTAGACCTTATGCAGAGGGGCGGCTCTCCGGCCGTTACAGTGTGGGAAGCACAACAATCAATTGCTTGTTTTCAACGCTCTCTGGAATTGAATCCTAAAAATGATACGGTAAAGATGGCCCTAGCGGCTGCTTTGATAGAAGGTGCGGGAGAAACGATGCAAGGTGTACAATTGTTGCTCGGCATTACTCGCGAAAGACCTGACGATATACCAGCCAACCTGATGTTAGGAAGATTGGCCATACAGTCCGGACAGTTTGACAAAGCAGTTGGTCGTTTTGAAACAGTCTTGAAGCAAGATGCTAACAATACGGAAGCAATGTATTTTTTGGCAGAGGCTTATAAGGGCAAAGGGGAAAAACAGAAAGCAATCGAATTGTTTGAAAAATGCAAGAAGATTGTGAACAACCCGGAGTTCGATAAAGAGATTGACAATTATATAAATTCATTTAAGTAACTAATAAATTATTCGTGTTATGCCTTGTGGTAAGAAAAGAAAAAGACATAAAATTGCAACTCACAAACGTAAAAAACGTTTGAGAAAAAACCGTCATAAGAAGAAATAAGGTAAAGCCGGGCGCCTCCTGCTTCCCTTTATCCTAATACATTTTGTAGTAATTTTTTATTCCTACATCTCTTTCTGTGCTTCGTATATATAAGTTGCATGGAAAGAGATGTAGGTATTTACTATTGCAATCTGTTTTCTGCATTATATTTTTCAGGATTGTACGCACCGGCCCAAGTGTAATTGGAAAAATACGGTGAATGAACAAAGAACTTATTATCAACGCTTCGGGCGAGGGTGTAGAAATCGCTTTGCTTGAAGATAAAAAACTGGTTGAGCTGCATTATCAGGTTGGCCAGGATAACTTTGCCGTTGGCGATTTGTACCTCGGTAAGGTGAAAAAGCTAATGCCCGGTCTCAACGCGGCATTTGTAGACGTTGGCTACGAAAAAGATGCTTTCTTACACTATACAGACCTTAGCCCTTACTTCCGTTCGCTGGTAAAGTTTACTAAAGAGTCTATAGAAGGTAATACCTCTTGGGGTGAAGATTTCGGAAAGTTTAAAAACGAATCCGAGATTGTAAAAACCGGTAAGATAACAGACGTAGCCAATCCAAAACCAGAAATACTGGTTCAGATATTAAAGGAACCTATTTCTCAAAAAGGCCCGCGCCTTAGTTGCGAAATATCACTTCCGGGTCGCTTTGTGGTAATGACCCCTTTTAATGATGTCATAGCCATATCCCGTAAAATACATTCTGCTGAGGAGCGCAAAAGACTGCAAAAGATAGTAGAGGCCATCAAACCAAAGAATTTTGGTGTGATCGTACGTACTGCCGCTGAAGGCAAGAATACTGCTGAGCTGCATGCAGACCTGCTTGCTCTTGAAGAGATGTGGAAGAACATGCAACACAGCCTGAAGGGTGCCAAAGCTCCGCAAATCATCATGAGCGAGCAAGATAAGACTACGTCTATACTACGCGATTTGCTGAGTGAGAGTTTCCAAAAGATTGTAGTAAATGATAAAAAGCTACACAGTGAAACCAAAGAATATATTGCCCGTATAGCTCCTGAAAAAGAGGAAATTGTTACCTATCATAGTGCAGGTATAGCCGTATTCGACCAGTATGGTATTACCAAACAGGTGAAAGCATCTTTCGGGAAAACAGTAAACTTATCGAGCGGTGCATACCTAATAATAGAGCATACTGAAGCACTCCACGTTATTGATGTAAACAGCGGTACCCGCAGCAACGATTCCGGACAGGAACAAAATGCATTGGCTACCAACCTGGAAGCTGCCGAAGAAATAGCACGCCAAATGCGCTTGCGCGACTTAGGTGGTATCATCATCATCGACTTCATAGACATGAAACTGCCTGAAAACAAAAAGCAGTTGCTGGATGCTATGGAGAAGTTTATGGCTAATGACAGAGCAAGGCATACCATACTGCCTATCTCTAAATTTGGCCTGATGCAAATAACACGCCAGCGCCTGCGCCCTGAATTGAATATATCTACTACAGAACTGTGCCCGTCTTGTAAGGGTACAGGTAAAATAGGACCATCTATACTGATAGCAGATGAAATAGAAAAAGACATCCGCTATCTGGTAGATCAGGGGCATAGAGACTTGTCGTTGCACCTGCATCCTATTCTTGCAGGCTACCTTACAAAAGGCAGCATCTTCAAGAAATCTATACTGAAAAAATGGGCAAGTGTATATAAAACTAAACTGCACATTGTAGAAGATAATAATGCAGGTATTACTCAATACCAATTCTACGATACTAAAACAGAAGACTTAATTAAGTTATAAAAGCAAAGAGCGAGGTTTAAACCTCGCTCTTTTTAATTAGGATAAATCCACCCTCTAAAGCTATCAGAAAAGAGGATTTTATCCCAGGTGCTTTTTTATTTAGCAATCGGGGGTATAATTAGTTGATGTTGATATTTTTTACAACAGCTTGTTCTTTGATGAACACATATTTCTTGCTGTTCAGTGTTACAAAATTGTATTTGTAAGGGCATACTTCAAGCAGTGCAGAGTTGTCGGATACTGCAGTTAGCGCAGACAAATCAGAAGCACTGATTGTAACAGAACCTGCATTTGCTGCATATGTTTTTGTAAATGATGTATTGCCTGAAGCGATGAATACGATTACAGAGTCTGCACCTGTAAGGCTACCGCTGTTGAAAGTGAAAGAAATGCCACTTGATTTAGTGATGCTTGAAGGTAAAGTGCCACTGTAGTCAGGGAATGCGATATTGTGGCTGTATGAGAAACCTGCTACACTACCGCTGCCGCCAACTGTCCATGCAGATTTTGCAGAGCTGCCGCTACCAAAGTCCAGGCTTGAAGGTGTTTGGCCAACCATTGCCATTTTAGTGTAGGCATTGTTTGTTGCTTTCTCCAGATTGTATGTATTTACAGATACAGTACCTGCATCGGTAAATGTAGTACCACCGGGTGTTACATTGAAGAATGCACTTGCCAATTCCATATCCAGCGTAACAGGAATTGGTGAGCCGGCAGGTTGAGAATTATATTCCATCTTGATACTAACCAGACCACCATACAAATCGCTGGCAGTAGGTGTAGGAGATGGAGGTGTTGGTGTTGTAGGCGTTGGAGTAGTTGTTGTTGTTGGAGTAGTTGTTGTAGTTTTCTTGTCGCAAGATGTTGCCAGAACAATCATAGCAGCAGAAGCGAGTAGTGTAAGCTTTTTCATTGTAAAGATGTTTTGCGTTATTAAATAGATTTATCCTTAGTTGATGACACAAAAGTATAGCCGCACTACGCGCGGCTATATACAATTATAAAGGTATTTTGTACTACGTGCTGGTACGGATGCGCTATATCAGCTGCCTTTCCATCGCATAGCGGATAAGGCCTACAACTGTCTTGTTGTTTGTTTTGCGAAGCATGTTTTTGCGGTGTGTTTCTACTGTGCGCTCGCTAATAAATAATGTATCAGCTATTTGTGCATTGCTGTATTCCTGCGCTATCAATTTCAATATCTCCAGCTCACGTTCTGTTAGTTTTGCTTCTTCAGGTTCGTTCAGCCTTTTCTGTTGCTGCACAACCATAGAGGTTATTTTTTCTGAAACCTCTGATGAAAAGTGCATCTTGCCCTGTGCAACCTGCCTGATGGCTTCTACCAGTTCTTTATCATTTACATTTTTCAGCAAATAGCCCGATACACCGGCTTCTATCATATCCATGATATGCCCGGCATCATCGTGCATAGAAAGTGTAATGACAAAGATGTCAGGATAGAATTCTTTTATCTTTCTAGTCAGCACGTCGCCCGTCATGCCCGGCATGTTGATGTCGACTAAGGCTATATCAGGCTTAGTATTCTTAAGGTCGTCAAACAATGAACTACCTTTGTCG
>JADHED010000839.1_pt1 | contig 30694 bp, 20 predicted proteins | sample 8952041 | NCBI WGS metagenome assembly JADHED01 (sample SAMN16124423, study PRJNA663239) | bioreactor sludge metagenome | isolation source: sludge (control) | place: India:Bengaluru | collected 2018-09-08
GCCGCGGGGCGCCGGCCGCCCCGTCAGCGCGGCGTGCGCGGCCGCGCGGCCCCCGGGGTCCGCGTCCGCGGCGAGGGTGGCCAGCGCCGCCTCCACCCCGGGGTGGGCGACCCTCCCGAGGGCCGCGGACGCCTCCCGGCGCACGGCCGCCTCCGGGTCCGCCGCCGCCGCCAGGAGGAGCGGCCCGTCCTCCCGCCGCCCGGTGGCGCCGAGCACCCGCACCGCGGCCGCGCGGGCCTCGGCGTCGTGTCCGCGGGCCGCGGCGAGGATCGCCTCCCGTGTCCCCGGGGCGCCGAGGGCGCCGAGGGCGTCCGCCGCGATCCACAGCGTGGACGGGAGCGGCCAGCCGCGAGACAGGAGGGAGGCGAGGTAGGGCGCGCCCTCCGGACGGCCCAGGGCGGCGAGGAACGCCACCGCCCGGCGGTGCCGGACGAAGTCCCCCTCGCACTCCCGCGCCACGAGTACCGTGGCCCGCGCGGCCGCCCCGGGCGACGCCCGCAGCGCCTCCCCCCAGGGCTCGCCGGAGGCGAGCGTCGACGGCCGGACGAGGCCGGCCCGGAGCAGGCCGGCGTACTGGGGGACGAGGAGGTCCTCCGCGGGGGCGCCCGAACGGTCCAGGACCCGGCGTACCGCCGCCGCCCGCCGGCGGACCTCGGGCCTCGGGGATGACAGAGCCTCCCCGACCGCCTCCCGGGCGGAGTCGCCGAGGGAGACCAGGAAGCGCTGCGCCCGTTCGCGCTCGGCGAAGGAGGGCGCGCCGAGGCCCGTGGCGGCGTCCTCCGCGGCCCGGGTCGCCCCGGCGCGGATGGCGAACGTGCGGTCCTCGGGCACCGCGAGCAGCGCGAGGACGACGAGGAGGCAGAGCGGGACCAGTCGATGGGCTCGCACGGCGAAGGTCTCAGCGAATCCCCTGCCGGGGCCGGCGCACGCCCGTCGCCCCCGCCGGATGTCGATCCTGCTGAACGTCTCGTGCTACCTTGGTGTGCGGTCGCGGCATCGCGCCCCGGGGAGGGCGCACCACGGAGGTCCCTGCGCCATGAACGTTCGCATCCTGCTCCCGCTCCTCGCCACCGCCCTGCTCCTCGCCGCCCCCGCCCGGGCCGAGGGCGACGACGCCGCCGCCCTCTACGCGGCCGGCCTGAAGGCGGAAGAGGCGAAGGACTTCAAGGCCGCCGTGGAGGCCTACGGGAAGGTCCTCGACCTCGACGAGAACTACGACGACGCCTTCGAGCGCTGGGAGTACTGCGGGAAGCTCGCCGAGTGGCAGGACGGACTCGCGGGCGAGCCCACGGCCGCCGACCTCGTCCGCCTCGGCGAGGTGTGGCTCGACTGCGGGAACGTGGAGAAGGAGCGCGAGGCCTACGAGGAGGCCCTCGCGAAGGACCCCTCCTGCGCCGAGGCCCACGGGCACCTCGCGCTCTCCCACTACGCCGGCGGCAACGGCTCGCTGGAGGTCGTGATCCGGGAGACCGTGAAGTTCCTGGAAGTGAGCCCGCAGAAGGAGCACCTGAAGCGCGCGCTCGACGACTTCAACGTGTTCGGCAAGTTGCGCATCCTCAAGGCCGTGATCGGCAAGGACCTCGAGGCGGCCGCCGCCGCCCGCAAGGGGGGCGATCTCGCGAAGGCGGCGGACGTGCTCAAGGCTGCCGCGGCGCAGGAGGTGCCGGACGCCTACCGCACGCTGCTCCTCACCGAGGCGGGAAAGCTCCTGCTCGGGGCGGGCGACGACGCCGGGGCCCGCGCCTCGTTCACTTCGGCGCTCTCCCACGCCGCCTGCGCCTCCACCATCGACGCCCGCCTCGGCCTGGCGGCCCTCGACGTGAAGGCGGGCGCGCTCCCGGCCGCCCTCGAGCACCTGCAGGCGGCGGTGAAGGAGGGCTCCAAGGCCTGCGCCGACATCGCCGAGCAGAAGGAGAAGGCGTTCGCCCCGCTGTTCGCCGCGGAAGACGCGGCGATCCGCGAGGCCGCCGCGGCCCTGACGAGCCCGGAGAAGGCCGACGAGCCGATCCGGGAGGAGATCCGCAAGGCCGTCGAGAAGGCCAACGCCGAGAAGAAGGCGGTCCTGCTCTACTGGTACGGGCCCTACTGCCCCTACGTCATGGCGATGGAGGAGCGCCTCGCCCGCCCCGAGATCCGCGAGATGCTCGCGAAGAAGTTCGTGGTGGTCCGCATCGACTACGGCTCGCACCATCGGGCGATGACGGTGGACGCGGAGTACGGCGACGTCTTCAAGGCCTTCGGCGTCCCGTCCTTCATGGTTCTCAACAGCGAGGGGCGGATCCACGAGATCGCCCGGGACACGGAGCTGATGGGCGCGCCGCATCGCTGCTACGACCCCGAGAAGATCCTCGAGTTCCTGACGCGGGTGGCGCCGGCGGAGTAGGTCGATGCGACTGCTCGTCCCCGCCGCGGCGTTCGTCTGCGGCGGGGCGGTCATGGTCGTGGAGATCCTCGGGGTCCGGCTGATCTCCCCGGTCTACGGTACCGGCATCCACGCCTGGGCCTCGCTCATCTCCGTGGCCCTCGTGGCGCTTGCCGCGGGCTACTTCGCGGGGGGGCGCCTGGCCGACCGGCGCCCCGGGCCGCGGCCGTTCTTCCTCGTCGTGGTCGCCGCCGGCGTCCTGGTGGAGGCGATCCCGCTGTACGCGCCCGGGGTGATCCCGGTGTTCGAATCCGCGGGCCTGCGGGCGGGGGCGCTCCTCGCCGCCACGGCGACGTTCCTGCCCCCGCTGTTCCTCCTCGGCTGCGCGGGCCCGCTCGCCCTGCGCGCGCTGGCGCGCGACCTTTCGGAGGTCGGCAAGCGGGCGGGCGGCCTCTACGCGGTCTCCACGCTGGGGTCCGTGGCGGGGACGCTGCTGACGGGCTTCTTCCTCGCCCCCGTGCTCGCCATCGACGACACGCTCCGGCTTCTCGGCCTCGCGCTCGCCGCCACCGGCGCCGTGGGACTGCTCGCCGGCCGCGCCGCGGGCCGCGCCGGCGCCGGACTCCTCCTCGCCGGGGCGCTGCTGTTCCCGCCGGAGGGGGCCCGGACCGCGCCGCCCGGCGTGCCGGTCTTCGTCGCCGACACGCCGTTCCAGCGCGTGGAGGTCGCCGACCACGCCGGGGAGCGATGGCTCTGGCTCGACGGCTGCGTCCACACGCACTTCGCGCCCGGCCCCTCCGCCGACCCGCGCGGCTCGTACATCCGGCTCTTCGCGTTCCTCCCCGGCTTCCGGCCGGAGGCGAAGACGCTGCTGATGCTCGGCGTCGGCGGGGGCGCGCTCGACGCCCTGCTCTCGGGGGAGGAGTACGAAGTCACGGCGGTGGAGATCGACCCCGTCGTCCTCTCCGTGGCGCGGGGCCTGTTCGGGACGCTCTCCGGGGCGAAGCGGCTGGTCGTCGAGGACGCCCGGACCTTCGTCCGCCGCGCGGAAGAGGCCTACGACCTCGTGGCCCTGGACGTCTGCGGTTCGGACTTCATGCCCGAGCACCTCGTCACCGCGGAGTTCTTCCGGGAGCTGCGCCGGGTCCTGCGCCCCGGCGGCGTCCTCGCGCTGAACGCCATCGGGTCCCTCCGGGGGCGTGTGTTCCCCGCGCTCGCCGCCACGCTGTCGGCGACTTTCCCGCACGTCGACGCCTTCGCCGGCAACCCGGAGGGGCCGCTGACGAACGTCGTCTTCTACGGCTCGGACGGCGACCTCGTGCTGCCCTGGGCCTTCGAGGAGGACGGCAACCGCGCGCGCGTCCGCTTCTCCGGCGGGACGGTGCTCACCGACCAGCGCAACCCCGTGAACCTGTGGAACGCCCCGGACTCCCGGGAGATCCGGCGCACCCGCCGGGAAAGGTACTGAGATGCGGCGGGCCGCCCTGCTCGCCGCGTTCGTACTCTTCGCGGTCGCCGGTGGGTGGTTCACGGGCGCCCGGAACTCCGCGGAGCCACCGTCGTCCGGCGTCGAGGGGGGCCGGACCGTGCGGGTGCGAGGCACCGACGGCGGGCCCGTTCCCGGCGCCCGGGCCGACTACTACCGGCCGGTGAACCCGCTGGCGGCCACCCGGGCCGGCTCCGCGCGGGGCGACCGCCGGGGGGACCTCGTGATCCCCGCGGCGCCCTGCGTCGCCGTCGTCGAGGCGGAAGGGTTCGCCCCGGAGGTCGTGGATCTCGGCCCGGACGTCGCGGAGATCCGCCTGCGGGCGGGCACCGACGTCGAGGGGCTGGTGGTGGACCTCGAGGGCCGTCCGGTGGCCGGGGCCCGCGTGTTCTCGCCGCCGGGTCCGGTCGCCGTGCGGGAGACGGCCACCGACGCCGCCGGCCGGTTCGATCTCGGGCGTCTCCCGGAGAACGCCGTCGTCCGCGCGGAGGCGGCCGGGTACGCGCCACTGGAGCTGTCGCTCCGGCTGTACCCGGACGAGGGCCGCGAACTGGTGTTCTACCTCGTCCGCGGTCGCCTCGTGGCGGGGCGGGTCCTCGACTCCAGAGGGGGGCCGGTGCCCGGCGCGTGGGTCGAGCTCGACCAGGAGTGCCTCTCCCTGGCCGTTCCCGACGCCGAGGGGCGCTTCGCCTTCCCCGGGGTGCTGGCGGACTGGGAGGTGCTCCTGACCCCGCGGGCCCCCGGGTACGTGGGCCCCACGGTGTCCCCCGTGGCGGGGCAGGCCGAGACGACCCTGCGGCTTTTCCGCCCGGCGGAGGTGCGCGGCGAGGCGCTCGACGCCGCCACCCGGGAGCCGGTGCCGGGACTCACGGTCCGCCGCCCGGCCGGGGAGGCGGGGCCCCGCGGGACCTTCCGCGCGGGGGACCTGCCACCGGGCGAGGTGAAGGTGGAGCTGCAGGCCGGGTCGCTCGTGGGGGAGGCGACGCTGACCCTCCGCGAGGGCGAGGTGCGGGACGGCATCGTCGTGCCCATGCGGCCGCCGCGGTGGGGTCCGCCGGAGGACCTGCGGCCGTCGTGGCCGGTGCGGATCCGCGCCGTGGCCGGGACCACGGGCGCGCCGGCCGCGGAGGCCCTGGTCACCGGGGCCCGCGCCGAGGAGGTGGCGCGGACGGGCCCCGACGGCGTCGTCGTGCTCCGGTTCCCCCCGGGGCGGAACCGCGTCCGGCTCGGTGGGCCCTTCGACCGCTACGCCCCGGCGGAGGTCGCGTTCCTGACGCCGGACGAAGCGGAGGTGCCCGTCGCGCTCGTCGAGAACCGGAGGGTGACCCTCGATCTGAACCAGGGCTGGGCGGAATCCGGCTCGAAGTTCTGGCTCCGGCACGGGGAGGAGGTCGTCGAGCACCGCATCACGGGACGCTCCGCGGAGTTCTTCGCCGGTTCGGGCGGCACGTTCGATGTCTTCCTCCTCGTGAAGGGCTTCATGGTCGTCTCCCGGGAGGGAGCGAGGGTGCCGGAGGACGGCCGGCTCCCCATCTTCCTCTACCCCGGCGGCGTGATCTCGGGGCGGTGCCTCGGCGCGGGCGGGCACCCGCTGGCGAAGGTGGTCGCCGAGGTCGAAGAGGATCCCCTGAACGCCCGGACCGAGACCGCCGGGGACGGCGTGTTCCGGGTCGGCGGCCTCATCCCGGGGGCCTACCATCTGCTGCTCTACGCCCGCAACATCCGGACGAAGCGTATCGCGGTGCGGGCCGGCGCAGAGCCCGTGGACCTCGGCGATGTCCCCCTCCTGCCGCCTTGCGAGGTGTCGGTGGGGGTCGTGGACAGCGCCGGGCGGCCGATCCCCGGTGCCGTCGTGGAATCGGCCCTTCTCGTCTCGGCGAAGGCGGCCACCGATGGGGAAGGGCAGGTGTCGCTCCCCGGCCGCAATCGGGAGGAGACGCTCCGGGTGCACGCGGAGGGGTACCTCGACGCGTGGCCCGAGGTGTCGGTGCCCGACGACCGCCTCCGGGTGGAGGTGACGGCGCGGCTGTTCCGTCCGGCCCGCCTGCTCGTGCGCGTCACGGACCGGGACGGCCGGCCGGTGTCGGCGAAGGCCCCCGGAGGGCTGGAGGCCTCCTACCCCGGACCGGGGGAGGTGCTCTTCCCCGGGCTGGCGCCGGGGCCGTTCGAGGTCGTGCTCACGGACCGGGAAGGCCGGACGGCGGCCATCCACGCGGTTCTGGTGGAGGGGGAGGACCGGGTGCAGGCCGCGGTGGTCGAATGATCGTCGGGTTCGCCGGCGTCGGATAGAATCGGGGTCGGTCATGAAACTCCGCTTTCCGATCTTCGTCCTGTCCCTCCTCGTCGCGGGCGGCCTGCTCGTGTACGGCCTGTTCTTCTACCGGGTCGACGTCTACAAGAAGCGCAGCCCCCAGGACCCGCCGGACATCAAGCGGGTCGTGGCGGTCACGCTCGGCGAGCTCGCCCTCACCGACGCCATCGCGAAAGAGCGTTTCCAGATCGACGACACCGGGTTCCTGACCGACATGGAGCAGGAAGCCGAGTGCTTCACCTGAACGCAGTAGCGACCTGGCCGCGCTGAGCGCGGCCGCGAGCCCACGCATGCCGCGAAAGACCCACGGCCTCCATCTCTGGCGCCGGATCTCGCAGACCTTCTTCGTCTTCGCCCTGAACCCCTACCTCTTCATGTACCGGGGGTTCTGCTTCCCGGCGATGAACTGCTGGGCCTGCCCGGCGGCGGCGTTCGGCTGCCCGGTGGGGGCGATCGGGAACCTGCTCGTGCGCGGCCTCGTGCCGTTCGTCACGGTCGGGCTGCTGCTCGTCGCGGGCGTGCTCATCGGCCGGATGATCTGCGGCTGGGTCTGCCCCTTCGGCTTCCTGCAGGACCTGCTGGCGAAGGTGACGAAGCGCAAGATCGCCATGCCGAAGGCGCTCTCGTACCTGAAGTACGCGATCCTCGTCGTCATGGTCATCTGGGTGCCGCTGCAGTTCGGGCAGGAGGGGTTGCAGACGCCCGCCTTCTTCTGCACCTACTGCCCGGCGGGGACGCTCGAGGCGGCGATCCCGGTGCGGCTGGGGTGGAGCCGGTTCGACGGCGCGGTGGCGGGCGGCGAGGCCGCCGCGGCGGCGCCGGCGGAGGGCGGTGCGGGGGCCGGGGCGGCCGGGGACGAGGAGCCCGCCGCCCCGCCGTCCGGGGGCGGAGACGCCTTCGGCGACCCGGACCTCTTCGGCGACGAGCCCGTGGCGCCCGCGGCGGCCGGGCCGGGGGCGCCGCCGCCCGCCGCCTCGGACTGGCTCGCGGGGGCGCGGGCGGCGCAGGCCGAGAGCACGCTCTCCTTCTTCCTCCTCCACCCGCGGATGTGGGTCCTCTACGTGTTCCTCGCGCTGTTCATCCTCATGCAGCGCCCGTTCTGCAAGGCCATCTGCCCGATCGGCGCCTCCTTCGCGCTCTTCAACCGGTTCTCCCTCTTCCGCGTGCGGGTCCGCAAGGACGCCTGCAAGTCCTGCAACCTCTGCGCGAAGGCGTGCCCGGTGGGCAACAAGGTCTACTGCACGCCGTCCTCGGACGACTGCGTCCGCTGCCTCGAGTGCGTGGATTCCTGCGCCCGCGGCGGCGTGAAGGCCGGCCTCATCTCCGTCCTCCCCCGCGAGGAGTACTGGGAGTAGCCGCGCCGGCGTTCCGCGAGGCCGGCCGGCCCCCGTCCGGCTACCATGTGTCCATGACGCCCGGGCGCATGGCGTGCCTCTCGCTTTTCGTGGTTCTCTCCACCTGCGGCGGGGGAGGCGGCGGGTCCGGCAGGCCGCCGGCGCCGCCGCCGGCGCTCCGGAGCGCGCTCTACCCCGAGGACTGGACGCCCGCCTTCACCGACGCGCAGGGGCGGTTCCTCCACGACTTCTCGTACGCCGGCTACCGGCGCGGCGAGGTCCCCCTGCCCTCGCTCCCCGGCGCGGCGGAGTTCGACGTCGCCAGCGGCTACGGAGCCGACCCCACGGGCGCCGCCGATTCGACGGCGGCGATCCAGGCCGCCATCGACGCGGCGGAGGCCGCCGGGGGCGGGATCGTCCGGTTCCCCGCGGGCCTCTTCCGCGTGGACGGCGTGCTCGCGGTCGAGGCGTCCGGCGTCGTCCTCCGGGGCGCGGGGCCGGCGGCGTCCCGCCTGGCCTTCACGAAGAGCGAGGGCATGTCCTACCGGAGCCACCTCACGGTGCGCGGGAGTCTCGCCGCCGGGGCCGACCGCCCCCTCGCCGCCGACGCCGCCTCCCGCGGGTCCTCGGTGCTCGTCGCCGACGCCGCGGGGCTCTCGCCGGGCGACGACGTCCTCCTCGGCATCGTCATCACCGACGAGTTCGTCGCCGAGCACGGCATGACCGGCGTGTGGACGGCCTTCGCGGGCACCTGGCAGCCCTTCTTCCGACGCACCGTCACGGCGGTCGACACGGGCGCGTCGCCGCACGTCGTCGCCCTCGACGTGCCGCTGCGCTACGCCTTGAAGACGAGGGACGGGGCGAGCCTCCGGCCCGTCAGGGGATACCTGCGCGAAGTCGGCGTCGAGGGCCTCGGGCTGTCGAACGCGGTAGCGGAAGCCGCCGCGTGGGAGAACAACCAGGTCCACGCGCTGGAGCTCGCCGGCGTCGCGGACGCGTGGGTGAAGGACGTGGCCTCCTTCGCGTCGCCGTTCGGGCCGGGCGGCGAGAACCCGCACCTATCGAGCGGCGGCATCGTCGTGCGGGACAGCGAGCGGGTCACCGTGGCGGACTGCCGGATGGAGATGGCCCAGCACCGCGGCGGCGGCGGGAACGGCTACCTGTTCGAATTGCGAACCTCCGGGGAGGTGCTGTTTCGGGACTGCGTCGGCCGGCGCGGCCGGCACAACTTCATCCAGAACTGGGGCTTCGGCGCCACGGGCTGCGTCTTCCTCCGGTGCACGAGCACCGAGGGGGAGGCGCTGAACGACGTGCTCGGGATCCTCGTCCCCGTCGTCGGCCTCTCCGAGTACCACCATTCCCTGGCCACGGCCAACCTCGTGGACGGCGGGACCACCGACGACGGCTGGTCCGCGATCAACCGCGGCTTCGAGAGCAGCGGGGCCGGGCACACGTCCACGGAGTGCGTGTTCTGGCGGATCGCGGGGACGGGCCTGCTCCGCTCCGGCCAGTACGGGATCGGCTACGTGATCGGCCCGGGCCCCGGGATCCGCCTCTCGGTCACCGGGGACGACGTCCTCGAGGCCGCCGGCCTCGCCGCGGACCTCGTCCCCGCCTCGCTGCACGAGGATCAGCTGGCCCGCCGCCTCGCCCGCCCGGCGAAATAGTTCGGAGTCCTAATCGTTTTCCTTCGCGGGTGGCTCTGCGACGGCGTCCACCGCGCGGCGGGGATCCACGTACTTCCGGAACGCCGCGTTCACCGCCTCGACGGTAACGCGCCGGTACTCCTCGGCGCGGCGCAGGGGGTAGTCCGCCCCGAGGCCGAACCATGCGGCATCGGCCAGGGCGGCGGCCTTCGCCTCCGCGGTCTCGGTGCGCAGGGCCAGCGAGGTCACGCGGTTCCCGATCGCCGTGCGGACTTCCGCCTCCGTGAAGCCCTCCGTGACGGCGCGGGCGAGCACGTCGCGCACGAGGAGCGTGGCATGCACGTCGTTCTCCGGCGCCGTGCCGAATTCGACCCAGAAGTACCCGTTGCCCAGCGTCGCGCTCAGATCCGAGAAGACGTCGTAGGCGAGGCCATTTTCCACCCGGACGACCCGCCCGAGGCGGGAGGTGAAGACCGAGCCGTAGCCGAGGATGTAGTTGGCGATCTCGAAGGTCGGCCAGTCCGGGGAATCCCGCCGGAGCGCGCAGGGCACGGCGACGACGCAGTCCGCCTCGGACAGCCCGGGCAGGAGGACCATGGCCCCGTGGACCGTGTCCTCGAGGGGCGCGGGGAACGCGAGCGGCGCCACCGGCTCCCCGGCCGGCCATGCGCCGAAGGACGCCTCCGCCGCCTTCCGGACCGTCTCGAGGTCCACGGCGCCCGCCACGGCGAGGACGGCGGCGCCGGGCCGGCCGAAGGCCGCGTGGAACGCGCGGACATCCTCCAACGCGAGACCGCGGACCGATTCGACCTCCGCCTCGAGCATGGGCCGGAACCGGGGGTGGCCCGGCGGGAAGAGGTAGTGGGCGACGGCCCGGTGGGCCATGGCACGGCCGTCCTCGCGCTCCTGCTCCGTCTCGCCGGCCACGCGCTCCCGGACGAGGGCGAAGGTCTCCTCGGCGAAGCGGGGCTCGCGGAGCGCCTCGCCGGCGAGGGCGAGGGCGGCGGGGAAGCCCGCGGCCTGCCCGGTGAGCGCGACCTCCGTGTACTCGGCGCCGGCGTACTGCGTGTGGGCGTAACCGGCGTCCTCCAGCGCGGCGTGCCACGCATCGCGGTCGCGGGCCGTCGTGCCCTCGCCGAGCATGGCGAGGGTCAGGTTCGCGAGGCCGGGGGACGAGCCATCCCGGGCGCGGCCGCCCGGCCAGCGCAGGACGGCGGAGACCGTGTCCGTCGTCCGGCTCTCCCAGACGAGCACCCGGAGCCCGTTCCCGAGCGTGAACTCCTGCGGGGGCTTCGCCGCCGCGGCGGCCGCGGGCGGGGCGGGCGAGGCCGGCGCCCGATCGATCTCCGCGGCGGCGCCGCGGAGATCGAGGCCGGCCGCGGCGAGGGCCGGGAGGAGCAGGCCCACCGTCCGGTTGTCCTCGTCGAAGTACTGCCTCGCCACGGCCTGCACCCGCTCCGGCGTGACCTTCGCGGCCTCCGCGGCGAAGGCGAAGGCGTAACGGTGGGTGCAGTACACCTCGAAGTCGGCGAGAGCGGAGGCCACCTCCTCCGTCGTGTCGAGCCAGAAGGCCGAGGCGCGCTCGATCTGCCGGACGGCGCGGGCGACCTCCGCGGGGGACGGGGCCTGCTCCATGAGGCGATACGTCTCCGCGAGCACCGCCTCCTCCACCGCCTCGGGATCCGCCTCCGGCGCGGCCACGGCGGTGACGCGGAACAGGGCCGGGAAGCGGCTCCACTCGTTGCTCGCCGACACCTCGGTGGCGAGCCCCTTGTCCACGAGGGCGCGGGAGAGGCGGGAGGAGCGGCCGTTCCCGAGGACGTTCTGGGCGACCTCCAGGGCGAAGGAGTCGGGGTGCCCGACGGGCGGCACGTGCCACGCCGCCATCACCAGCGGCGCCGCCGCCGGCCGGCGGACGAAGACGCGCCGCTCCCCGGCCTGCGGGGGCTCGGGGGTGGGCTCCGGGGGCCGGTCGCCGGCTTCGAGCGGCGCGAACCGCTTCTCCACCTCCGCGAGGGCCGCGTCCGGATCGACATCGCCGACCACGACGACGATCGCGTTGTTCGGGCGGAAGCAGCGGACATACCATGCCCGGAGGTCATCGATGCCCACGTGCTCCACGTCGTGCCGCCAGCCGATGATCGGCCAGGAGAGCCCGTGGGCCGTGAACGCCGTGGCGTCCAGGGCCTGCCGGAGGTGCTCCGCCGGATCGCCCTCGTCGCCCTCGAGTTCGGAGCGGACGACGACCATCTCCTTCGCGAGGTCCTCCGGGGAGAGCGTGGCGTTCTCCATGGCATCGGCGTGCCGGTCGAGGAACTCGCCAAGGCAGGCGGACGGGACGGTCTGGTAGAAGGTGATGGCGTCGGTGGAGGTGTACCCGTTCATGTAGCCGCCGACCTCCTCGGTGCGGCGGGCGACCTCCCCGTCGGGGTACTTCGCGCTGCCCTTGAACAGCATGTGCTCGAGGATGTGGGTGATCCCCGTCTGTCCCGAGAGCTCGTTGGCCGAGCCGACCCGGTAGGCGGTCAGGACCGTGACGAGGGGCGCCCCGGCCATGCGGCGGACGAGGACCGTAAGGCCGTTGTCGAGGACCTTCTCGCGGGTCTCCTCGGCGGGCGCGGGCGCGGCGGCGAGGCACAGCAGGAGGACGGCGGGGAGGGAACGCATCCCAAACGTCTAGCACGCGCCGCGGCGGGGGCGAAGGACCGACCGTCACTCCGGCGGAGGACCCGAGAGGAGGTAGTCCTTCCAGTCCTGCACCGGCAGGTGAAGGCGGGCGGCGACGGACTCGCGGCCGGCATCGCAGAGCACGAGGGGGCGGATGTCCGGGAACCGCCGCCGGAACTCCAGCAGCCCGGCGAAGTCCAGCGCCGTGCAGACGCCGGTCTTCACCTCCACGGCCAGCCGTCCCCACGACCCCTCGCTCACGAAGTCCACCTCGTGCGGCTCGTCGCGCCACCAGGTCACCTGCTGGCCGCAGTTCAGGGCGAGGGCGGCGCAGGCGTTCTCGACCCAGTGCCCGAACCGCGCGGGATCGCCGTCCGGCGAGGGAGGCGGGGCCTGGGCTGTCCCGAGCAGGGCGTTGTTCAATACGATCAGTTTCGGGGGAGCCGCGCGCTGCCGCACGACGTGCCGGGAGAACTTGGGCACTGCCGCCACGAGGCACGCCTCGCCGAGGAGGTCGAGGTAGTGCGCGACGGTCGAGAGGGAGCCCCGGTCCTGCAGCGCCCCCTGGATCTTCTTCAGCGCGACGACCTGTGCCGGGTGCCCGGCCGCCACCGCGAACACCTGCCGGAGCATCCCGGGCTTGCGGACGGACTCCGAGTGGAGGAGGTCCCGACCGACCGCGGGCTCGACGATGCTGTCGAGGACGTAGCGCCGGTACCTCCGCTCGTCGCCGGCGAACGCCACCGCCCCGGGGCAGCCCCCGTGCGTGACGACGAAGCCGGGAGCCTCCGCCCGGCACATGCCCAGCCGGCCGACGAGCTCCGCCGCCGGCCAGTGGAGGAGGCGCAGCCGCTCGAACCGCCCGGCCATGGACTCGCGCGCCCCGGCGCCGACCTCGAGCGCGGAGGAGCCCGTGACGACCACGTGGAGTCGCGTGCGCTCCCGTCGCAGGCGATCCGCCTCGTGCTTGAGCAGGCGGCTCCAGCCCGGAAGGTACTGCACCTCGTCGAGCAGCAGGATCGCCGTGCCGCGCCCCGCGGCCAGTTCGCGTGCCCGTTGCCACTGCAGTTCCCACCAGCCGGGTAGGACCGCCTCGGGCGCGTCCGCGGCGACGTAGAGGGTCCGGCCATCTCCCTCGGCCTCGACCTCGCCGAGGAGCGTGGTCTTGCCCACCTGGCGCGGGCCGGTGAGCAGCTGGACACGCCCGGGCGCCGGTTCCCGCAGCCGCTGTCGGAGTTGCGCGAGGACCGCGGAGTAGGTGTGGTCCAGAACGACCATACTCATAGTGGTATATTTATCACGATATACTAGAATGTCAACGAGGTTCCGCTATTCCTTTCCGTCCGTCACCCCCGGACGGTCGTCGGTGCGGAACGGGGAGGCGGGCAGGCCGGCGCCGTTGACGAGGTTCGCGGCGTCCGGGGCGTCGGCCCAGGCGTAGCGCACCGCCGTGGGGTGCGGGACGGCGGGGGAGGAGACGCGGACGGTGTCCCCGTCGATCCTGGCCTGCGCCGGGACGAAGACGAAGTCGCGCCCGGCCACGGCGAAGCCGGCAGGGGGCGCGCCGTCCGAGGTCCTGAGCCCCGCCGCGTGGTGGAAGGACACGACCGCCTCCGGGCCCTCCACGCGCAGTTCCGAGAACAGGGGGCCGGACCGGGCGATGCTCCTTCCCCGGCCGTACTCGCCGGCGAGCGCCCACAGCGCGAGCCGCCGGCCCACCTCCTGCTTGTTCTTCGGGTGGATGTCCGCGGGCTCGCCGATGTCGATCGTCACCGCCATGCCGGTGTTCGGGACGCTCCACAGGGTCTCCGTCTGGGCTTCCCGGAGTTCCGCCCAGGCGCTGGGACCGCCGGAGGGAGCGACCTTGCCGTAGTTGGCGAGCTGCACGAAGTAGAAGGGAAGGCCGGGGTCGTCCCACCGGGTTCGCCATGCCCGGATGAGCGTGGGAAACAGCGTCCGGTACTGCTTCGCGCGGCCGGCGTTCGACTCGCCCTGGTACCAGATGAAGCCGCGCAGGCCGTAGGGCACGAGCGGGTCCACCATGCCCCGCCACAACGAGCCGGGACAGGTGATGTCCGCCCGCGGGTCGGCGGGCGGTTTCGGCTCGGCCGGCGGCTTGCGGCCATGCCGGCGGTCCTCGGCGGCCTCCTTCTCCCACTTCGCCCGGGCCTTCCGGTACTCGGCCTCGGCGGCCTTCGGGTCGAACTTCGCGATGCGGTCGCGCCACCGGCGGTCGAGGACGGTGAGCGCGGGCTCCGCGGCGATGGCCTCCTCCGGCGTCCACGCTTCCGCCACCGTGCCGCCCACGGAGGTGTGGACCAGCCCCACCGGCACGTCCAGCTCGCGGTGGATCTCCCGTCCGAAGAAGTACCCCACGGCGGAGAAGCCGCCCACCGTCTGCGGCGAGCACACCGCCCACGCCCCCTCGACATCCTGCTGCGGCGTCGCCGCCGTGGCGCGCTTCACGGTGAACATGCGGATCCGCGGGAAGTCCGCCGCCGCCTTCTCCGCCTCGGCATCCCGGCACCCGGCCACGGTCATCGCCATGTTGGACTGGCCCGAGCACAGCCACACTTCGCCGATGAGCACGTCCGACACGGTGACGGTGTTCGAGCCCCGCACGACGAGGTCGTGCGGCCCTCCCGCGGGGAGGGCGGGGAGGGCCGCCACGAACCGTCCTGCGCCGTCCGCCACGGCCGTCGCGGTCGCGCCGGCGATCGACACCTGCACGCGCTCGTGCGGCTTCGCGAAGCCCCGCACCGGGACGGGCTTGTCGCGCTGGAGGACCATGTGGTCCGAGAACACGGCGGGGAGGGTGACCTCGGCGTCGGCGCCCGCGGCCAGCGCGGCCAGCACGGAGAAGGCGGCCAGGAGGCGGGTCATGCGGGAAGCGTAGCCCCCCGGGAGTTCCCCGTAAAGCCCGCGGGCGGGTATCCTCGGTGTTTCACCGCATGCACTTCACGGGAAGGAGATCTCTGTGAGAACCGTCATCATCCTGTCGATCCTCGCCGTCTTCCTCGTGGCCGGTTGCGGCAAGGAGGCGCCTGCCCCGGCGACGGGCTCGTCGGGCACGTCGGGCGGGTCGGTCACCAGCCAGGCCCTCACCCAGGCGAAGGCCCGGGGCGAGGCCGTGGCGAAGGAGATCCTCGACACCTACGGGAAGCTCCTCGACGAGGTCCACGCCCTCGTGAAGGACAAGCCCGACGGCGCGGAGGTCGCGCCGAAGCTCTCCGCGCTGGTCGAATCCTACCGCCCGGTCATGGAGGCGCTCGGCGCCAAGCGGAAGGCGCTGGCCGACGACCGGAACGCCTTCGCCCCCCTGAACGGCTATCTGAGCGGGAACCGGCCGCAGGCCGTGTCCCGGGGCGACCAGCTCCTCGGCTCGATCGTCTTCCACTACCGCGGCGAGAAGCCGAACGAGGAGGTCGTGAACCTCCTGCTCGGCCTGCCGAAGATCCTCGACCTCGCGACGAACTGATCGCGGGAAGGCGCGCGGCGTGGGCGACATCGACAGGCTCCCCGAGGGGCGCCGGCGGACCGCCCTCGCGCTCACGGCGGCCTCTGCCGTGGCGCTCGTGGCGGGTCTCGTCCTGCCGGTGATGCGGTTCCCGGAGCTCCTCGGTCCGGGCCGGTCCTACTCCGTGGCCGGCGGCGTCGGCGCGCTGTGGAGCGGGGGAGAGCGCCCGCTGGCGGCGCTGATCTTCGCGTTCTCCATGGTCCTCCCGGTCGCGAAGATCTTCGCCCTCCTCGCCGCCTGCCGGCCCGGTTTCCCCGCGGGCGGCCGCCGCGTGCTGCTGGCCGTCCTCGAGGTCGTCGGCCGCTGGTCCATGCTCGACGTGTTCGTCGTCGTGGTCCTCGTCGGCTCGCTGAAACTGTGGTTCGTCGATCTCGCCGTCCCGGAGCCCGGGATCTACGTGTTCACCGGGGCGGTGCTCCTCTCGCTGCTCTCGACCTTCGTCCTCCTCGGCGGAGCGCCGGGCGAGGCGCGGCCGTGCCGCCGGCGCGGTCCCCCGCCTCCGCGGGCGACGACGGCGGCGCTGGGGATCGCCGCGCTCGCCGGCCTCGCCGGCGGGGCGCTGCTGCCGTTCCTCACCGTGACGAAGTGGGTCGTGCTCCGGACCGAGTACTCCGTCGTGGACGCGTCCCTCGCGCTCTTCTCCGACGGGGAGATCGCGCTGTCGGTGCTCGTCTTCGCCGTGGTCGTCGGCCTGCCGGCGGCGCGCGTCATCGTCCTCCTCGTGTCTCTCCTGGGCCGCCCGGGGAGGCTGCTCGACGCCGCGGCGCGGTGGCTCGGCCGTCTGGGGATGGCCGACGTCTTCGCGCTGGCGGGGCTGGTGACGATCGTCCGGCTCGCGGGCGAGGCCCGGGTCGAGGCGCGGCCGGGGGCTGGTGACGATCGTCCGGCTCGCGGGCGAGGCCCGGGTCGAGGCGCGGCCGGGGGCGTGGTGTCTCTTCGCCGGCGTCCTGCTCTCCGCGGCATTCTGCCGGCGGGCGAGACGCTGCCGGTCCCCGGACGACGCTTCCCCCCTCGGTGGCGCCGAGCGAAGATAGGCCGCCATGCCGAAAAACTTCGCCCTGCTCGGCGTCGCGGGGTTCGTGGCTCCGCGCCATCTGAAGGCCATCCACGACACGGGGAACGTCCTCCTCGCGGCCTGCGACCCGCACGATTCCGTGGGGATCCTCGACGCGCACTTCCCGGACGCGGCGTACTTCCGGGAGTTCGAACGGTTCGACCGGCACGTGGAGGCGCTGCGGCGGCACGGCGAGGAGTCCCGGGTCCACCTCGTGAGCGTCTGCTCGCCGAACTACCTGCACGACGCCCACGTCCGCTTCGCGTTCCGGGTCGGCGCCGACGCGATCTGCGAGAAGCCGCTCGTCCTGAACCCGTGGAACTGCGACGCGCTGCGGGAGCTGGAGGCGGAGAGCGGTCGCCGCGTCTACACCGTGCTCCAGCTGCGGCTCCATCCCGAACTCCTCGCCGCGAAGGCGCGGTTCGACGCCGACCGGGACCGGGTGTGGGACGTGAACCTCACCTACGTGACGGCGCGGGGCCAGTGGTACCTGTACTCGTGGAAGGGCGAGATCGAGCGATCGGGGGGCCTCGCCACGAACATCGGCATCCACCTGTTCGACCTCCTGCTCTGGCTCTTCGGCCCGGCGGAGAAAGTGGAGGTCCGCCGGCGGGATGCGCAGCGGGTGGAGGGAGTGCTGGCGCTGGCGCGGGCCAGGGTCCGCTGGCACATCTCCATCGACGGCGCGGACCTCCCGGAGGAGGCCCGCGCGGCCGGGAAACGGTCGTTCCGCGCCCTCGACGTGGACGGGACGCGGATCGAGTTCTCCGACGGCGTGACCGACCTGCACACCCGCGTCTACGAGGAGGTGCTCGCGGGAAGGGGCTTCGGCATCGAGACGGTCCGGCCCTCGGTTCAGCTGGCCTACGAGATCCGGCGGGCGTAGGGCCGAGATGCGCTCCCGGCTCCTTCTCGCGGCGACCGTGGCGGTGATGGCCGGCGTAGCGCTGTTCGCCACCCACGGCCGGCGGGATGCCCCGCCGCCCCGCGATCACGGCGGCCCCGCCTCGGGCGCCGCGCCCGTCCCTCCGGAGCCGCCGTCACCGACGCCCCCCGTGGACGAGGCGCTGGCCGGACTCGCCGCCGCCCTGCGCACGCCGGACGACCGCTCCGCGCCGGAAGCCGCCGCCGCCCTCCGCCGGCGCCTGCGCACGGACCCGGAGGCGTTCCGCCTCGCCGCCGCCGCGCTCCTCGATCCCGCACGTTCCGAGGAGGAGCGCGCCGCGCTGGCTCTCGTCCTCGGCACGATCCCCGGCGCGGAGACCGACGCCGCGCTCCTCGCGGCGCTCGCGGACCCCGCGGCGGGCTCCTCCCTGCGCCGTGCGCTCCTGCTCGCCCTGGGCGCGACCCGCGACCCCCCGGAGGACGACGAGGTCTTTGACCTCGGCGACCAGCCGTGGGGCGAGCCGGGCCCCGGAGGTCTCGGCATCACCGTCCGCCGGGAGATCGTCGAGGACGCCGTCCGCCGCGCGCTCCTCGCGGGGCTCTCGGACCCCGAGCCCAATGTCCGGCGCGCGGCGGCGGCGGCGCTCCGCCACTCGCTCGGGTTCCCCGATGCCACTGACGGCTTCCTGGCGCGGCTGCCCGCGGAGGAGGTGGACGCGGTGGCGGCGGTGCTGGGGGAGGGTCTCGCCGTCCGGGCGCGCCGCGCCGACCCGGCCGTCCGCGATCAACTCGTGGAGACGGTCCTGGCGCGGGCGGCGGCGGAGGGCTCCGACGAGATGCGCCTCCGCGTGGAGAACGACCTCGAGCGCATTCCGCTGCCGGCGGCCGCACGGGACCGCCTGCGCGCGCTGGCGGCGCCGTCGCGACCGTTCGGCGACCGGTCCTTCGCGCTGACGGTGCTCGCGGGAAGCGCGGCGGCGGCGGGCGGAGGCGACCTCGCCGAGGTCCGGGGGCTCCTCTCCGAGGCGCTCGCGAGGGACGCCGATCCGGCGGCGAGGGACCTCGCGGCGAGGCTTACGGGGACGCTCCCCGCGGACGACGCCGGCCGCGCGGCGCTGGGGGCGGCGGCCCGGGAGGACGCGGCGTGGAACGTCCGCCACGCGGCGCTCACGGCGCTCGCGCGGCTGGGGCCGGCGGAGGCGGTGCGCCCGGTGCTGGAAGCGGCGGCCGAGGACCCCGATCCGCGTGTGGCGGAGCAGGCGCGGCGGCTCCTCGGGGAGCCGCCGCGCTAAACCCGCCCTTCTCACCGCCTCGCGCGGTTCTGGCCGGGTCTCACGGCCGATCGCGGCGTCGTTCCTCGTCGCCGACCGGCTCCGCGAGGTCGACTCCTCGTCCCTCCTTGCGCTCGACCGTGATCCCTCGGCCAGAACACACTGTCGGGCCCGGCGTGCATGGTCAGGCCCTGATGACCCACGACGGGCCTGGCCCGAAGGGTGGAGCCCGCACGATGCGGTGAGAAGGGCGGGCCAAGGGGCTACTTCGAGTAGTTGACGATGCCCGCGCCGTAGCCCGTCTGGTAGCCCGCCGGCCAGGTGGAGAAGGTCTCGTAGCTGCTCAGGAGCTCCGAGAGGATGGCCCCCACGTCGGAGCCGCCGATCTGCTCCCACAGGAGGGCCGCGACTCCGGCCACGTGGGGAGAGGCCATCGAGGTTCCGCTCAGGGTCTTGTAGGTCTGGCCCTTGTAGGTCGAGAAGATCGACACTCCGGGGGCGCTGAGGTCCACCGCGTCGTTCGTGTTGGACCATGCGGCGAGGAGGCTGTAGTAGTCCGTGGCGCCGACGGAGACGACCGATTCGTACATCGCCGGGTAGGACTCTTCGGGGGTCGAGAGGTTCCCGTCGCCTTCGTTGCCCGCCGCCGCCACCAGGAGGACGCCCTTCGCCTTCGCGTAGTCGCACGCGGCTTCGAGCTCCGCGAGGTCGTAAGACGAGCCGAGGCTCAGGTTCGCGACCTGCACACGCTCGTCGGCCGCCCACCGGATGCCCAGGGCGATGTTGCTCAGGTAGCCCGAGCCGCGCTTGTCGAGCACCTTCACTGCGTAGAGCGTGGCGCCCGACGCGACGCCGATGACGCCCTCGAGGTTGTCCACCGCGGCGATGATGCCCGCCACGTGCGTTCCGTGCCCGTTGTCGTCGTTCGCGGTGGTGGTCCTGGCGACGTAGGTGACCGACAGGCCGGCGAGGTTGTTCTTCAGGTCGGGGTGCGCGAACTCGATGCCGGTGTCGATCACCGCCACCTTGACGCCGACCCCGGTGACAGAGGGTTTCGACGCACTGCCCCAGACGCGCCCGATGCCCCAGGGCAGCGTCTGCGTGGGGGGCGGCGTCGTGCCGCCGCCGGGCTTGCCCTTCGTCGCCTCGGCGATGCCGTCCTCCTCGACGTAGGCCACGTCGGCCTCGGCACGGAGGCTCGCGACCTTCTTCGGGTCGATGAGGATCGCGACGGCGTCGCCGACCTCGCAGCAGGTCTCCGACGAGTATCTCGCGAGCAGCGCGGCGTCGGGCTTGCCCTTGAAGCCCACGACGACGCGCACGTCGTCGGCCAGCGCTCCGCCGGCGGCGAGGAGGACCACCGCCAGCACCGACAGGGGAATCAGGGACCGTCTCATGTCCGCCTCCTTCCGCCGCACCGTCTTCCCCGCGCCGAACGTCATCCGGCTTCGTTCGACACTACCTCCGGCCGGCCGGGGTGTCCAGAGCCGTCTCCGTCTCCGGACTCCCTCCGCCAGTGCGGCGAGTGCGGACCGCGAACAGCACGCTGTAGACCACGAGCAGGAGGGCGATGGCGCCGAAGGTCACCCGGAAGGGCCGCGGGTCGCGCTCGCCGCCGAGGGTACCGGCGAGCCCCTGGATCATGAGGCCGCCGAGGATGGGACCCAGTGCGTGGCCCGCGTCGTGGATCGTGCCGAACACGCCCATGGCCGCCCCCAGGCCCTGCTCCTTCACCATGTCTCCGACGAGCGCCGCGGAGGAGGAGGTCACGAGGGCTTCGCCGAGCCCGAAGACGAGGCACAGGCCGAAGAGGGGGGCGAAGCCCGCGAACCACGGCACGGCGGCGAAGGGCGCGGCGCAGAGGACCATGCCGAGGAGGATGACCGCGCGCCGCCCGCGGCGGTCGGAGAAGCGGCCGAAGGCGGGTTTGGCGAGGATCGTCGTGATGGTCTGGCCGCCGTACAGGAGGCCGGCCTCGAGGGGGGACCGGCCGGCCACGAACACGGCGTAGAACGGCAGGAACTGCTCGATGACGCCGACGGTGATGTTCTGGACGCCCTCGCAGCCCGAGGCGAGGAGGATCCGGGTGTCGCCCGCCACCTCTCGCAGCCCCTTCGCGAACTTCGCTCCCACCTCGCGGAGCGACCGCCGCTTCTCGGGCCGCGCCTCCTTCACGCGGCGGAGGACGATGACGCCCCCGAGGAGCGCGATCACGCCGAAGAACGCGCAGACGAGGTACGCGCGCCCGAAGTCTCCCCCCGTCAGGGCCGAGGGGTCCGGGAGGCGCAGGTGGATCGCCGCAAGGAGCGTCGACGGCGACAGCGCCTCGGCGACCGACGCCGGCCGGAGGACGGCGTAGGACAGGATGAGTCCGCCGAGGAACGCCCCGAGCAGCTTGCCGAGGATCTTGGAGTTGCTGAGCCAGGACAGGTACTCGCCGCGACGGTTGCCCGCCAGGGACGCCACCGCCGCCATGGCCACCGGGCTGTAGATCGCCGTGGCGAGACCGTGGTAGAAGCGCACGCCCGCCAGCGACCAGTCCCCCCCGACGACGAGGTAGAGGAACGGCCCGGTGGCGAAGATCACCAGGCCGAAGAGCAGCAGGGGCCGGCGCCCGAGAACGTCGGAGATCACCCCGGAGGGCAGTTTCAGGACGATGCCGGTGATCGTCCCCGCCGCCCCCACGAAGCCGATCATCCCCGGGCCGGCCCCGAGGAACGCTGCGTAGAGCGGCAGCAGCGGCGTCCGGGCGAGGCCGTACGAGAGCCGCGCGAACGTGTCCACGAAGATCAGCGTCCAGATGCTGCCGACCGGGATGCGCTCGGCGGGGGCGGTGGGAGGTTCGCTCATGGTCGGGCTCCGGGGCCGCGAAACCGGTGGGTCGCGGGAATCTACCTCCGGCTCCTGCCCCGCGGACCGCGAATCCGACCGGAAGCGCTGGTATCCTCGGGACCGATGGAAGGAGCGGTCCTCGGTCACTACCGTCTGGGCCCGGCACTCGGGTCGGGGGGGATGGGCACCGTCCACGCCGCCGTGGTGACGGGGGAGGTCCCCGGCGTCCCCCTCGGCGCGCGCGTGGCGCTGAAGATCCTCCACCCCCACCTCGCCGCCCGGCCGGACTTCGTCCGGCGGTTCCTGCGCGAGGCGCGGGCGGGGATGGCCGTCCGCCACGAGAACGTCGTCGCCGCGCTCGACGCGGGGGAGGGGATCCTCGCCGGGCGCCCGGCCCGGTACCTGGCGATGGAGTACGTGGAGGGCCAGACCCTGCGGGATCTGTTCGGGGACCTCGGGCTCGTCCCCGAGGCCCTGCTGCGCGAGATCGCGCGGCAGGTCGCCGCGGGACTCGAGTCGATCCACGCCGCCGGGCTCGTCCACCGTGACCTGAAGCCGGAAAACCTGCTCATCACCCGGGACGACACGGTGCGGATCATGGACTTCGGCCTGGCGCGCGCCGTCGATGGCTCCGAGCTCACCCAGGCAGGGCAGTTCGCGGGTACGCTCGCCTACGCGTCGCCCGAGCAGTTCGGCGCGGGCGCGCTCGGCCCCGCCTCCGACCTCTACTCGCTCGGCGTGGTCCTCCATGAACTCGCCGCCGGCCGGAACCCCTTCGCGCGCGCCGAGCCGATGCAGGCGATGGCCGCCCATCTGACGGAGGAGGCCCCGCCGCTCGCCCGGGAGAACCCCGAGGTCTCCGCGTTCCTCTCGGCGCTGGTGGCCGCCATGCTCGTCAAGGACCCGGCCCGGCGGCTCTCCTCGGCGCGCCTGCTGAAGGAGACCCTCGAGCGCGGGGAGGAGTCCGAGTGGTGGGCCGCCGCCGAGGCCGACGCGCTGTCGCCGCTGGACGCCCGGCCCCGTGTCCCCGTCCGCCGGGAGACCTCCCTCCTCGGGCGGACCGAGGACCTGCACCGGCTCCGCCAGGCCTTCACGGACGCGAAGGCCGGCGAGGGCGGCATCGCGCTGCTCCTGGGGGAATCCGGGATCGGCAAGAGCCGCCTCTTCGCGGAGTTCGCGGACAGTCTCGAGGGCGGCGAGGCGTCCATCCTCTACGCCGCGTGCCCGGCCAGCGGCGGCCTGCGCGGGTTCACGGACGCCCTGCTCGCCCGTTTCGGCGAGGGCGGCGTCGCCGCGGCCCTCCACCGGCTGCTGCCGTCATCCCCCGCGATGGCGGAGGGCCTCGCCGCCGCGGCGCGCGGGGAGGCCGGCGGCACGACTCTTCCTCTGGACGCCCTGCAGGCCGTGTCCGGGCGGCTGCTCCGGGCTCTCGCCGCGGAGCGCCCGGTGCTGTGGGCGATCGACGACTTCCACCTCGCCGGACCGGACGTCCGAAGCGTGGCCGTCGCCCTCGCGCGCGCGGCCGCGGACTGCCGGGCGCTCATCGTGCTCGCCGGAGAGACCGCTCCGCTGGAGGAGGCCGCCACGGCCCTGGCCCGGGAGCCGCGCCTGATCCGCCTCCCGCTCGACCGCCTCGGCGCGGCGGAGGTCATCGACCTCCTCTCCGAAGTCTCGCGCAGCGAGGCCGTCGCGCAGCGGCTCGGCGCCCGCCTCGCGGAGAAGTCCGACGGGGTGCCGGGGTTCGTGTTCGAGATCCTGCGGAGCCTCCGGGAGAGCGGCGTCCTCGAGGAGGGGCCGGACGGCGCCTGGGTCGAGCGGTCCGCGGTGACGGAGATCGAGACGCCGTCGGCGCTCCGCGATCTCGTCGCGGCGCGGCTCAGCGCGCTGACGCGGGAGGAGCGGGAGGTGCTGGACGTGGCCTCCGTCGAGGGCTTCGAGTTCGACGCGGACCTCGCGGCGCGCGTCCTGGCCCGCCGGCGCTTCGCGGTGCTGCAGGACCTCTCCGAGATCGAGCGCCGGACCGGCCTCGTCCGATCCGCGGGCCGGAAGCACCGCTTCGACCACCACCAGGCGCAGGACGTGCTCTACAGCGCGCTCTCGCCCCCGTTCCGGGAGGAGTGCCACGCCCTGCTCGCGGAGGCGATGGCGGAGCGGGAGGGCACCGAGAACACGGAGCCCGCGACGGTCGCCCGCGAGACCGCCGCTTTCCTCGCCCGCCACGGCCTCCTCGGCGCGCGCCCGGCGGAGGCCCTGCCGTTCCTGCTGCCCGCCATCGACTGGCTCGAGGGGTCCTACCGGGGGGAGGCCGCGCTCGGCCTCATGGATCGCGCGCTCTCGACGCCGGGCCTGCTCCCCGGCCGCCTGCGCTGCGAGGTGCTCATGCGGCGGGCCGCCCGGATGGACTTCCTCGGCCGCCGCGACGACCAGCGCCGCGCCCTCGAGGAGGCCCTCGCGCTCGCGGACGGGCCCGCACAGAGGGCGTCGGTCCTCCACGGGCTCGGGTGGCAGCTCCTCTCGGTGTCCCGTCCCGCCGAGGCGCGCGAGACGCTCGCGGGCGCGCTGGAGTGCGCCCGGCAGGCCGCGGACCGGCACATGGAGGCCGCCGCGCAGTCGGGCCTCGGCAGCGCCTGCCGCGCGCTCGGCGACTTCGCGGGCGCGGGGGTCCGGTTCGGGGAATCGCTGGCGATCTCGCGCGCCTCCGGGGACCGGCTCGGGGAGGCCGTCGCCACCGGGAACCTGGGGCTCGTCCTCCGGGCCCAGGGACGGTACGAGGAGGCGCAGGCGATGCTCGCGGCGTCGCGCGACGCCGCGCGCGAGGCCGGCGACCGACGCAAGGAGGCGGCGGTGACGGTCAACCTGGGCGTGGCGCTGCGCGCCCTCGGCCGGCTCGAGGAGGCCCGGCGGGCCCAGGCGCAGGCGCTGGCGGCGGCCCGGGAGGTGGGGTACCGGGCCATCGAGGCGGCGGCCCTCGGGAACCTCGCCATCCTCGCACAGGACCTGGGCACCTTCGGCGAGGCCCGGGACCGGCACCACGACTACCTGTCGCTGGCCCGCGAACTCGGCAACCGCGGCATGGAGGCCGGAGCCCTCGCCAACCTCGGGGAGGTCTGGGGGCTACTCGGTGACGCCGCGCGGTCGCGAGAGCACTACGCCGCGTGCCGGGCGCTCGCGGCGCAGATCGGGGACCGCCGCGTGGAGTCCTACGGGATCCTGGGCCTGGGGACGGCCGCGGAACTCGAGGGGGCGGTCGCGGAGGCCGAGGCCCGCTACCGCGAGGCGCTGGCGCTGCGCCGCGCGCTGGGGTACGAGGCCGGGACGGGGGACAGCCTGCTCGCGCTCGGCGCGCTGCTCGCGGGGAGCGGGCGCGGGGGGGAGGCGGCGGAGATGCTCTCGGAGGCGCTGCGGATCGGCACGAAGACCCGCTCGCCGCGTCTCTGCGCGCTGGCCGCCGCACACCTCGCCGGTCTCCCCGGCGGGGACCAGGGTGCGGCGGCGGCCGCGATCGACGCCCATGCCGCCGGCCTGTCCCCGGCGGACCGCCTGCTTGCGGAGCACCTGGCGTACCGCGCGACGGGAGACGAGGCGCACCTGTCCGCCGCGCGGGGGCTCCTGACCCGCCTCGTGGCGGAAGCGCCCGCGGAGTGCCGGGAGAGCATGGTCGCCGGGCACCCGCTCTACCGGGCCGTCAGCGCGCCGCCTTCGTCTTCGCCGGGGGGAGGCGGAGGAGCAGCGTGAAGCCCGTGCCCTCCTCCGCGTCGGCCGGGTCGCTGATGATGACGCCCAGCGCCCCGTCGGGCGTGAACACCCCGACGCTGCCCTCGACGGAGATCCGGCCGTTCTTGCCGACGGAGTAAGGGAAGTTCTCCGGCCCGGGGGATGTCTCGGTATCGATGTCCACGCCGCCGGACACGCCGGGGGACCGCGAGTAGGCGGCGCTGGCGGTGTTGGTGAACGTGAACTGCCCTCCCCCGACGTCCACGACGGCGTCCGCACCCTCCCTCCAGAGCCGCCAGTCCGGGACCGAGACGTCCACGATGTTCCGGTTGCCTCCGCCGGGGTTCGGGCGGTGGAACGAGAGTTGCCAGAACGTCAGGTCCCACTCCAGCGTGAGCACGCGGTACGGCGCTCCCGAGACGGCGGTGAGGCCCGGGCTCTGGCGGACCAGGAGGAGGATCAGGGCCTCGTTCGAATCCGGCGTCTCGTCCGAGCCGGCCATGAAGCCGAGTCCCGAATCCGGCATCATCCGGAGGACCGTGTCCGGCTCGTCTTCGTACGATATGACCATCCGCACCGAGCCGTCGCCCTGGACGGTGAAGGTCCCGCGCTCCGAGCCGGACGAGGTCTGCATCCGGATGCTCTGGTGGTCCCCGATGGTCTCGCGCGACAGTCCCGACACCGCGAACGTCCCGTCGGACTTGAAGGTGATCGTGCCGAAGCCGCGCTCCAGGCCGAGCTCGGCCGGAGAATCCGGACCCGTCGAGTCCGCGGAAACGATCGACTGCACGAACCACCAGGTGCCGGCCAGGGAGGAGGGCGTCGGCGGGGAGGAGGGCTTCTCCACCAGCAGCACGGCGTCGAGACCTCCGTCGCCCGCCGGACCGAACGCGAGGAACCGGCCGTCGGCCCCGAGCCAGAGCGTCGGGCTGTCCCCGCTGTCGAAGGAGATCGTCACCTGCTGTCCGCCGCCGGCGTAGTCCCAGGATCCGCCGTCCGGCTCGCTGGAAGTGCCGAGATCGAACGCCGCGCTCATCTGCGCCAGCAGAGGGTCCGTCCCCAGCCAGTCGTGGTAGACCTGCCAGTTGTCGGTGTGGGTGAACTCCCAGTCCGCGAAGTTCTGGCTGATGGTGACGCCGCCCGGCGCGGCGCGCGTCCCGAACGCCGCGGCCCCCCGGCCCAGGGAGTACTTCCGCTGTCGGCTCTGCCACCCGATCTCGGCGCCGCCGTCGTAGCCCGGGATCATCTTCGACTCGGTGTTGAAGAACCAGTACTGGCGCCCGGCGAGGGCCGGGGGGCCCTTCGGGACGACGACCTGGAACGTCGAGAAGGAGTCGGCCGCCACCTGGACCACGCCGTTCACCGGGTCGATGACGTCGGGCGAGATCCTCTGGACGGAGCCGTCCCCCTCGACCACAAGGACCTCGATGTCGCCGTCCTCGGTGTCCGGCGGGAAGCCGGCGGGGTCGTAGGGTACCGTCACGGTCGCCGGCGAACCGAAAGAGGTTCCTGAAGGTCCAAATTCCACGGGGGGGCCGCCGGACTGCACGTCGTCCGGGAGATCGGGCGCCGGTGCGGAGGCGATGCTGACGTCACGGTCGCCGGGCAGCGCTCCCGGCGGGATGGTCACGCCGGCTCCGTCGATGGTGCTCGTGCTGTCGTCGACGGCGACGCCGCCGCCGGCGGGGGCCTCGATCATCCGGCTCACGAGTGTCTCGCCGCCCTGCGGCAGGCCGAGCGTGGTCCCGCGGCAGTCGATCTTCCGGGCCGCCGGCTTCGGGGCCTTCACCGAGGCCTTCACGGCGAACGTGCCGCCGCTGCCCGAGAGGTTCTTCACCTCCACGAAGAGGTCGCCGCCCTCCGCGACCGGGGGCAGCGTGACCTTGTGTCCCTTCGTGGAGAAGGTCCCGAGCTGGCTGATGTCCGTGTCGTCCCAGATCTTGCCGAACCGTGGCTCCGCCGTGGTGCCCGCCGCCGGCTTCACCTCGAGGGTGACGACGGCGCCCGTGGGCGCGGCGAAGGGGAAGATCTCCGTGCCGCCCGCCGCGACGGGGAACGCCGGATCGACGAAGGACCTGGCGGCGGCACCCTTGACCTTGAGGGCGTACTCCCCGGTCCCCGTCCCCGTGATGCGGAGCACGTACTCCCCGGAGTCGGGCAGGGGGAAGGCCTTGAGCGACACCTTCTGCCCGTCGTCCGCGAAACCCGGGAAGGCGTCGAGATCGATCGGCCCGCCGGGCCCGTCGAGCCTTGCGTCGAGGTCGAGGCCCGGCGCCTTCTTCGCCGCGAGGGAGAACGTGAGGAGGGCCCCCTCGGGAGCCACGAAACGGAACGCGTCGATCTCCCCCGAGGGGGAGATCGTCCCCGCGACCGAGAACGTGAGGTCGACCTCCACGTCCACGCTGGCGGCGGCGATCGCCGCAACGAGGATCCCGATCCCGAGTCCGACGGCGAGCCTGTGCATGTCCGGGTCTCCTGCCTCCCGGAATTCTACGCGCGCGGCGGCGCGACGGAAGGGTTGGGCCGCGCCTTTCCGGGCCTTATGATTCCGCGCCGGTCGGAAGCCCCCCCTCGGAGCCAGCCATGGGTCAGGAATTCGCCTTCGTCCTGTCGCACCTCGTCAAGCGGATCCAGAAGCAGGAGATCCTGAAGGACATCACGCTCGCCTTCTACCCGGACGCCAAGATCGGCGTCATCGGGCCGAACGGCTCGGGCAAGACCAGCCTCCTTCGGGTCATGGCCGGCGTGGACCGGGACTTCGAGGGCGTCGCCACGCCGATGCCCGGCATCACCATCGGCTACGTGCCCCAGGAGCCGACGCTCGACCCCGCCCTCGACGTGAAGGGCAACGTGGAGCTCGGCCTCTCCCACATCCGCGACGTCCTGACCCGTTTCGACAAGGTCTGCGAGCGCCTGGGCGAGGACCTCTCCCCGGAGGAGATGGAGAAGGTCCTCGATCAGCAGGCGAGGCTCCAGAGCGAGATCGACGCCGTCGGGGGCTGGGAGATCGAGCGGAAGCTCGAGATCGCCATGGACGCCATGCGGCTGCCGCCGGGCGACGCCGACGTGCGCGTGCTCTCCGGCGGCGAGCGCCGGCGCGTGGCGCTGTGCCGGACGCTGCTCGCCCAGCCGAAGATGCTGCTCCTCGACGAGCCGACGAACCACCTCGACGCGGAGTCCGTGGCGTGGCTCGAGCGGTCCCTCAACGAGTACCCGGGCTGCGTGCTCGTCGTGACCCACGACCGCTACTTCCTCGAGGACTTCTGCGGCTGGATCCTCGAGATGGAGGCCGGGCGGGGCATCCCGTGGAAGGGCAACTACTCGCAGTGGATCGAGCAGAAGAAGGAAGAGCTGCGGGTCGAGCAGGAGCAGCAGCGCAAGCGGCGGCGGGCCCTCGAGCGGGAACTCGAGTGGGTCCGGGCCTCCGCCCGCGGCCGCCAGGCCAAGAGCAAGGCGCGCCTGTCGTCCTACGACAAGATGGCCGAGGCGGAGGGAGCGGAGTCCGCCCCGGACATCGAGATCCTCATCCCCGTGGGCCCGCACCTCGGCGACCTCGTCGTGCGCGCGGAGAACCTGACCAAGGGCTACGGGGACCGCCTGCTGATGGAGAACATGTCCTTCGATCTGCCGCCGGGGGCCATCCTCGGCGTCGTCGGGCCGAACGGCGCGGGAAAGACGACGCTCCTGCGGATGATCACCGGGCAGGAGAAGCCGGACTCCGGCACGCTGACCGTCGGGCCGACGGTGAAACTGGCCTACGTGGACCAGTCGCGGGATGCGCTGACCGCGGGGAACGCCGTGTGGGCGGAGATCGGCGGGGGGGAGGAGGAGATCGTCTTCGGCTCCCGCCGGGTCAACACGCGGGCCTACTGCTCGTGGTTCGGCTTCCGCGGCCCGGACCAGCAGAAGCTCGTCGGCACGCTGTCGGGCGGCGAGCGGAACCGGGTCCACCTCGCGAAGCTCCTGCGGACCGGGGGCAACCTCCTGCTCCTCGACGAGCCGACGAACGACCTCGACGTGAACACGCTCCGGGCCCTCGAGGAGGCGCTGCTCGCGTTCGTGGGTTCGGCGGTCATCGTCACGCACGACCGGTGGTTCCTCGACCGCGTGGCCACGCACATCCTCGCCTTCGAGGACTTCGGCCAGGTGTACTTCGGCGAGGGGAACTGGCAGTCCTACGAGGAGGGCCGCCTCGCCCGCCTCGGCGAGGCCGCCGCCCGCCCGCACCGCCTCCGCTACAAGCCGATCGCGCGGTAGCGGGCGGAGTGGTATCATCCTCCAATGAGGTGATATCATGGCGGGAATGAGAGCCGGCGCATCGGGTCGATTCCTCCTCCGCATCCCGCCTGGCCTCCACGCCTCCCTGCGGGGGGCGGCGGCCGCGGCCGGGCTGTCCCTCAACGACTTCTGCGCGCGCAAGCTCGCGGCGCCGGGCGATGTCCGCGGCGACGGCATCTCGCTGGTCCTTTTCGCCGCGGAGCACTTCGGCGACGACCTCCGCGGGGTCATCCTCTTCGGCTCGTTCGCCCGGGGGGAGGCGATCCGCGGCTCGGACGCCGACGTGCTCGTGCTGCTCGCGGACTCGGTCCCCCTGCGCCGGGGTCTCTATCGCCCGTGGGACTCCGTTCCGCTCTCCCTCTCCGGCCACCGGGTCGAGGCGCACTTCGCGCACCTCCCCCCTCCCGACCGGATCGTCGGAGGTCTCTGGGCCGAGGTCGCCCTGGACGGGGTCGTGCTCTTCGCGCGGGACCCGGAGGTGACCGAGCGGCTGGCCCGGGTCCGCGGTGACATCGCGGCGGGTCGCGTCGCGAGGCGGATGGTCCACGGACAACCCTACTGGGTGGAGGCGGTCTGACATGCGCAACCCCGATCTGGCCGCGGACTACGTGCGCCGCGCGGAGGCGCGGCTCCTGGCGCTGAAGGTCCTCTTCGACGCCCGGAGCCACGCGGACGTCGTCCGGGAGTCCCAGGAGGTCGTCGAGCTCGCCCTCAAGGCGCTGCTCCGCGCGGCCGGCGTCGATCCGCCCAGGGTCCACGACGTCTCGGACGTCCTGCTGGCGGAGCGCGGGCGGCTGCCGGCCCTGCCGGAGGGGGCGGTGGAGGAGATGGCCCGGATCTCCAGGGATCTGCGGCGGGACCGCGAACTCGCGTTCTATGGTGCCGAGGACCTGACCCCCGGTGGTTTCTACACCCGCGAGGATGCCGAGCGGGCCCTCGCCGGGGCACGGCGGATCGTGGAACTCGTCCGGCCCGTCGTGCCCGGGGGGGCGGGGACGGCGGGATGACCGGGGGAGGCGACGTGCAGCGATCTCCGGTCGATGCGGCTCCGGGACGACCCGGCCGGCGGAGGGAGAACCGACGAGCCGCCGGCGGCCTGCTCATCGCCGTGGCCGAAGCGCGTCGCGGGGCTTCTGCCGGCCATCGCCATCGCCGCCGGCGGCGACCACTCGCTGGCCGTCGTCCGCCCGTGATCGCGGGCGCGGGGGCCTTCCCCCGCCCGCGCCAGCCTCGCGCGAAAAATCGAGCCCGCCTCCGTATTGCGCGCCTCCGTATTGCGCGAGGCCAGCCCGCCCTTCTCACCGCCTCGCGCGGTTCTGGCCGGGTCTCACGGCCGA
>JADHED010000844.1_pt1 | contig 30668 bp, 17 predicted proteins | sample 8952041 | NCBI WGS metagenome assembly JADHED01 (sample SAMN16124423, study PRJNA663239) | bioreactor sludge metagenome | isolation source: sludge (control) | place: India:Bengaluru | collected 2018-09-08
TCCTCGAGCTCCACCATCCGCTCCATCGCGGAGGTCGAACGCATGAGGTCGTCCTCGAACTGCCGGGCTTCGCCGCGCACGGTGTCGATGACCTCGCGCAGCACGCGCACGAGGTCGAGGAACTCGGCTTCGCGGTCGGCGCGGTGCCCCCGCGTCCGGTCGAGGAACCGCTCGCACTCCTCGACGACGCGGAGGGCGAGCTGCCGCAGCCGGTCGGGGTCGGCCTCCTCGCGCAGGGCCAGCCGCCACTGGGCGATGCGCTGCCGGAACGCCGGGGCGTCCACGGCCGGGTCGTCGGCGGCCTGGTCGCCGAGCAGGTCGAGCAGGCGCTCGCACAGGCCGAGCAGGACTTCGGCGCGGCGCAGGTCGATGGACGGGGCGAGCGCGAGTTCGATGATCTCCGACGACAAGAGGCCCCCCGGGGCGGACGTCGGCCGATCAATCGGCACCGTTCGGCTGGGCTTGAGAGAGACCGGCCCCGGGCGCGGCGGCGCCCGGGGCCGGCGGCGGAGCGGGCGGGCTCAGCGGACCGGGGCGTCCATGTCGACCATCACGGCGTTGATCGCCGCCAGGTTGACGATGTCGGCGACGGTGGTGCCGTGCTGGAGGGCCGCCACGGGCTTGGCCATGCCCATGAGGATGGGACCGATCGACTCGGCGCGGCCGAGCTGGTGCACGAGCTTGTAACCGATGTTGCCGGCCGCGAGGTTGGGGAAGATCAGGACGTTGGCGTCGCCCTTGATGCGCGAGTGCGGGTAGTTCTCGCGCACGATCTCCTCCATCACGGCCGTGTCGAGGTGCATCTCGCCGTCCACGGTGAGCTCGGGGCGGCGCTGCTGGACCTTGGTGACCGCCTCGGCCACCCGCGCGGCGTCGGGATGGGGCACCGACCCGAAGCTCGAGAACGAGAGCATCGCAATGCGGGGCTCGACGTCGAACAGGCGGGCGGTGTCGGCCGCGAGGCAGGCGATCTCGGCGAGCTCGTCGCTGGTGGGCTGGATGTTGACCATCGTGTCGGCGAAGAAGAACAGCCGGTCCTTCAGCACGAGCAGCTGCAGGGCCGAGACGCGCGACACGCCCTGGCGCAGGCCGACGATGCGCAGCGCCGGCCGGATGATCTCCGGGTACGGTTCGTCGAGGCCGCCGACGAAGCCCTCGGCCGCGCCGTCGCGCAGCATCATCAGGCCGAAGCGGATCGGGTCGCGCATGCGGATCGCCGCGGCGCGCGGGGTGAGGCCCTTGCGCTGGCGCAGGCGGTAGAGGGCGTCGGCGTAGCGCGGGGCGTCCGGCGAGGTCAACGGGTCGACGATGTCGAAGTCGGCCCGCGACATGCCCATCGTCACGGCCTTGTCGGCGATGGCCTCGGCGTTGCCGAGCAGCACCGGGCGGGCGATGCGCTGGTCGGCGATGGTGCGCGCGGCGCGGAGGATGGTGTCGTGCTCGCCCTCGGGGAAGACGAGGCGGTGCGTGGGCGTGCGCTGGGCCTTGTGGACGATCAGGTGCATCACCTCGCGGCTGCGGCCCAGGATGCGCTCGAGCGACTCGCGGTAGGCCTGCATGTCGGCGATGGGCTTGCGGGCGACGCCCGAGTCCATGGCGGCCTGGGCGACGGCCGGCGCCTCCCACAGCAGCACGCGCGGGTCGAAGGGCTTCGGGATGAGGTAGTCGCGGCCGAAGGTGAGCGACTTCAGGCCGTAGGCCTTGAGCACCTGCTCCGGCACGTCCTGGCGCGCGAGCGACGCCAGGGCCTTCACGGCGGCGATCTTCATCTCGTCGTTGATGGCGCTGGCGCGCACGTCGAGCGCCCCGCGGAAGATGAACGGGAACCCGAGGACGTTGTTCACCTGGTTCGGGAAGTCGGACCGGCCCGTCGCCATGATCACGTCGCTGCGGGTGGCAACCGCCACGTCGTAGGGAATCTCGGGGTCGGGGTTGGCCATGGCGAAGACGATGGGGTCGTCGGCCATCGACTTCAGCATCTCCGGGGTCACCAGGTCCTTGGCGGACACGCCGACGAACACGTCGGCGCCGCGCATGGCCTCCTCCAGGGTGCGGAGGGGCGTGGGCCGCGCGAAGCGCTGCTTGTAGGCGTTCATCTTCTCGGTGCGGCCCTCGTAGACGACGCCCACGGTGTCGACGAGCACCATGTGCTCGCGCTTGACGCCGAGCGTGATGTACATCTCGGCGCACGCGATGCCGGCCGCGCCGGCGCCGGCGAACACCACCCGCACCTCGTCGATCTTCTTGCCGACGATCTCGAGCGCGTTCAGCAGCGCCGCGCCGGAGATGATGGCCGTGCCGTGCTGGTCGTCGTGGAAGATCGGGATGTTGCAGATCTTCTTCAGGCTCTCCTCGATGTAGAAGCACTCGGGCGCCTTGATGTCCTCGAGGTTGACGCCGCCGAAGGTGGGCTCGAGGGCCTTGACGATCCGGACGATCTCGTCCGGGTCCTTCGTGTTCAGCTCGATGTCGAACACGTCGATGTCGGCGAAGCGCTTGAAGAGGACGCCCTTGCCCTCCATCACGGGCTTGCCGGCGAGCGCGCCGATGTCGCCGAGGCCGAGCACGGCCGTGCCGTTGCTGACCACCGCCACGAGGTTGCCCTTGCCGGTGTAGTGGTAGGCGGCCTCGGGGTCCTTCTCGATGGCCAGGCAGGGGCGCGCCACGCCGGGGGTGTAGGCCAGCGACAGGTCGCGCTGGGTGAGGCAGGGCTTCGAGGTGGTGACCTCGAGCTTCCCGGGCCTGGGCCGTTCGTGGTACTCGAACACGTCTTCGTCGCGGATGATCATGGGTGACTCCGGGGGCGGGTAGGAGTGCGGGCGATGTGGCCCCTCGACGGGCCGCGTGACGACCGGCGCGCCGCGCGCGCCGCGGTGCTCAGCCGAGCTTCCGGTAGATGGTGCGGGCGGCGATGCCGAGCAGGTCCGCCGCCCGTTGCTTGTTGCCGCCGGTGCTGCGCAGCGTCGCCTGGATCAGCAGGCGCTCCACTTCCTCGAGCGGCGTGCCGACGGGGACGCTCACGATCGGCGCCCCGCCCGGCTCGGCGGCCGGCAGCGGCACCGCCTGCCGCACGGCTTCGGGCAGGTGCTCGATCTCGATGGACCGTCCGTTCGTGAGCACCACCGCGCGCTCCATGGCGTGCTCCAGCTCGCGGACGTTCCCGGGCCAGTGATAGGCGACGAGGCGCTCCATGGCGCCCCGCGCGAGGGTGTCCACCTTCTTGGCGTTGCGGGCGGCGTAGTGCTGCACGAAGTGCGTCGCCAGCACCGGCACGTCGTCCGGGCGCTCGCGCAGCGCGGGCATCGCGATCGTGATCACGTTGAGGCGGTAGAACAGGTCCTCGCGGAACCGGCCGGCCGCCACTTCCTGCTCGAGGTTCGCGTTCGTGGCCGCGACGATGCGCACGTCGGCCCGCACGGTGCGCGTGCTGCCGAGCGGCTCGAAGGCGCCGTCCTGCAGCACGCGGAGCAGCTTCACCTGGACGGCGGGGCTGATCGAGCCGATCTCGTCGAGGAACAGCGTGCCGCGGTGGGCGAGGGCGAAGCGGCCGTCGCGCCGCGCCACGGCCCCGGTGAAGGCGCCGCGCTCGTGCCCGAAGAGCTCGGCCTCGAGCAGCGACTCGGGCAGCGCGGCGCAGTTCACCTTCACGAGGGGTTGATCGCGCCGCGGGCTCGCGCGGTGCAGGGTCTCGGCGATGACCTCCTTGCCGGTGCCGCTCTCGCCGGTGATGAGCACCGTGGCGGTGCTCGACGCCACCTGCTCCACGAGCTGGACGACGCGCTGGATGGCCGGGCTCTGGCCGATGACGCGCGCGCCGGCGCCGCGCGAGCGGTCGGCCAGCGCCAGGCGCAGGCGGCGGTTCTCGGCCGCGAGCGCCTGCTTCTCGAGCGCCCGCGAGACGGCGTGCTCGAGCTCGGCCTTCTTGAAGGGCTTGGCGAGGAAGTCCCACGCGCCCTCGCGCATCGCTTCGACGGCCAGCGGGATGTTGGCGTAGGCGGTCATCACCAGCACCTCGCAGTCGGGCACCGCCGCGCGCACCTGGCGCATCAGCTCGAGGCCGTCGACGTCGGGCAGGCGGAAGTCGGTCACCAGCAGGTGGAAGGGTGCCTGCCGGACCAGGGCCATCGCCGACGCGCCGTCGCCGGCGGCCTCCACCTCGTACCCGGCGCGCCGCAGCACCCCGGTCACCGACAGGCGCAGCTCCTCCTCGTCGTCCACCACCAGGATGCGGCGGGAGGTCATGGGCTCAGGCCTCGACCGGGACTGCCGCCCTGGGGGTGTCGGCCGCCTCGGGCGGCGGACACGTCGCGGCCGGCAGGTCGATGCGGAACCACGCGCCGCCGGCCGAGGGCAGCAGCCGCAGGTCGCCGCCGTGGTCGCGGGCGACCTTGCGGGCCACGGCCAGGCCAAGCCCCGTGCCGTGGTTCTTCGTGCTGAAGAAGGGCTCGAAGATCGACTCCTGCAGCGCGGCCGGCACGCCGGGCCCCGTGTCGACGACGTCCACCGAGACGCGGCCGCCCTCCACCGACGTGCGCAGCGTGAGCCACCCGCCCCCGGGCATGGCCTCGACGCCGTTGCGCAGCAGGTTGATCAGCACCTGGCGCAGCAGCTTCGCGTCCACGACGGCCGCGGCCGACGGGTCGAGGTCGAGGTGGAGCGACACGCCGGCCCGCTCGGCGGCGTGGCGCGAGAAGTGCGCCACCTCCTCCAGCAGCGGCGCCAGGGACTGCGGTGTGGACGCCGGCTGCGGCAGGCGCGCGAACGTGAGGTACTCGTTGGTGAGCTCGGTGAGCCGCTCCGCCTCCGCGCTGACCGCCCGGGCGAGGCGCTTCACCTCGGGGCTGGCATGGATGCAGGCGTGCAGCTCCTCCTCGAGCAGTTCCGCGTTGAGCACGATGGCGCTCAGCGGGTTGCGCACCTCGTGGGCGATCTGGGCCGCGAGCTCGGAGAACGCGGCCAGGCGCATCTGCCTGGCCTCGGAGTCGGCCACGCGCGCCCGCAGGGCGAGCTCCACCTCGGCGCGCGCGGCGCTGTGCTCGGCGGCGCGGCTGCGCCGGCGTGCCCGCATCAACAGATGCCCCCCCACGAGGGCGAGGCCCGCGAGCGCGGCCACGAGCACCAGCTCCAGCTCCGCCTGCCCGTGGGCATGCCGCAGGACGACGGCCAGCAGCGTGAAGGCGCCCAGCGTGGCGAAGCCCAGCATCGCGTAGTCGCCGAGCCGCTCGCGTCCCGTGGCCGGCGACGCGTCCGTCACCGGCGGGACGTTCGAACGCGGCGGTGCGGCGGCCGGAGGCGCGCCCGCGCCAGGAAGCACGTCGCCCACGCCACGCTCCACCTCGGCCTCCCACGCCGCGGCGACGGGCGGCGGCACGTGCCGGCTGGTAGTTGGCCCGGGCAACGGGCGGGAGGCGGACTCACAGGGATGACAGGACATGGCAGCCACCAGCGGGCCTAGAGACGGGAAGCAAACGCGGCGCCAGGGAGACGACGCGGGACACCCGCCCGTCCCATCGGCGCAACTCACTGTCAGGCAATCAGTTGGACTCCGCATCGGCACCGGGGAGCCGTTCGGCGGTGAGACAAATTGTCACGGACTTCCGCCAGCCTTGCGGGCTTCCGGCGGTGACATCGTGGCGCGGCGCCTCCCATTCCTGACAAGTTGTCACCCCTGGAGCGCCAGACAGAGACAATTTGTCAAACTGGCCCTGTCTCCCCAGCGCGTCCACTACCGGTGGCCTTGCGGCCGCCTCATCCAACCCGCGGGAATCCGCCCGGATCTCGCCCGCATGCCAACCGCCCCCCCACGGCGCGGGCTCTGGCACCGGCCTTGCCCTGCGCAACGCGGGCGTCGTGCGCGCGTTCGCGCCGCGCCCCGCTGCTGAGAGGGAGCGCACTCATGTCCATGCGATGCCCGCCGGTCGTGGCCGCCGCCATTCTCCTCGTCGCGGCTGCCGGCGCCTGGGCGCAGACCTCGCCGCCGCCGAAGAGCGCGGTGGGTGCCGAGACCTGCGCCAATTGCCACGAGGAGATCTCGAGACAGTTCGCCCGATCGACGCACGGCAGCCTGGCCGGCTTCGAGTACAAGACGCCGCACGAGCAGTGCGAGTCGTGCCACGGGCCCGGCTCGGCGCACGTCGAGAGCGGCTCGGCCGACGACATCGTCGGGTTCAAGGACGCCGGCGCCCCGGCGGCCAACCAGGCGTGCCTCGGCTGCCACCGCGGGTCGGGCCACGTGATGGAGTGGGCCGGCAGCGCGCACGCGCAGAGCGGCGTGGGCTGCACGAGCTGCCACAAGCTGCACCAGTCGCGGCAGGTGCAGCCCGGGCTGATGCGCGCCGAGGGGCTGATGCCCAGCCACGCCACGGCGCCGGCCCGGAAGGGGTCGCTCGCCAAGGCGCAGCCCGAGCTGTGCTTCGACTGCCACAAGGAGCAGCGCGCGCAGTTCATGCAGCAGTCGCGGCACCCGGTGCGCGAGGGCCTGATGGCCTGCACCTCGTGCCACGAGGCGCACGGCACGAACCTCGGAAACATCAAGACCGCCGAACGCCCGAACGACCTGTGCACCAGTTGCCACAAGCGGCAGGCGGGGCCGTTCGTCTTCGAGCACGCCCCGGTGGAAGAGAGCTGCATGACGTGCCACAACCCGCACGGCACCGTGGCCAACAACCTGTTGAAGCAAAACGAGCCGTTCGTCTGCCTGCAGTGCCACGAGATGCACTTCCATGCCGCCCGGGTCACGACGGGCCAGCCCTTCTACCTCCCGCTCGCCGGCTCGACCAACGCCAACGGGGTGACGAGCTTCATGGGCGCGTACAACACGCGCTGCAGCAACTGCCACAACAAGATCCACGGCTCCGACCTGCCCAGCCAGGGCGTCAGCGGCCGTGGCCAGGCGCTCACCCGCTGAGGAGGATCACATGCGCACTCGACATCTCCTGATTGCGAGCGCCGTGCTGGCCCTCTCGGCCGGCAGCGCGCTCGCGCAGACCACGCCGTCGCCCACCCCGGCCCCGGCCCCGCCCACCGAGAGCGCCCCGCTCTTCGAGGGCGTGGTCCGCTTCGGCGGCAGCGGCGTGGACGCGAAGGACAACGACACGCGCGTCGGCGAGTACCTGCCGCTGCGCGACGTGGCGAAGATCGGGACCGAGTTCTGGGGGGAGCGCAACGGCTTCCGCTTCGACGTGTCGGCCTACAACGGCGGCACGGCCCGCGACCAGGACTACCGCGCCGACCTCGACATCAAGCGCCTGGTGAAGGCGCACGTCAGCTACCGGCAGTTCAACCACCGCCTCGACCACGACCCGCTCACCACCTACATGGACGCGTCGTCGGGGCTGGGTGGCACCTTCGTGGCCACGTCCACCAACACCGACCCGACTGCGCGGTACAGCGTCGGCGTCGGCGACTTCCGCTCCCGGCTCGAGCTGAAGACGCCGACGAAGGTGCCGGTGACCTTCTTCCTGGGCCACAACCGGCAGACGCGCAACGGCGCGCGGCAGGTGATGACGGTCGCCCACTGCTCGTCGTGCCACACCTACGCCTTCACGCGCGGGGTGGACGAGCTCACGCGCGAGGTAATCGCCGGGGCGATGATGGACGCCGGCCCGCTGAGCGTCGAGTACGGCTACGAGAACTCCAAGTTCAGCGACGGCGCGCCCGACGTCCTGCACCAGTACAACAACGCCATCCAGCCGGCGACGCTGGTGGACATGTTCCTGAACCGCGTGCAGTACGACGACGCGGCGGGGCTGCTGCCGGTGGCCACCGTGCCGGGCATCTCCAAGCAGGTGCACCAGCTGCGCGCCCGCCTGCAGCTGCCCGGCGACGCCTCGGCGTGGGGCATGTACGCCCAGAGCACCCAGCGCAACGACGACACGCGGCTCGAGGTGGACTACCGCGGCTTCAGCGGCCGCCTCGTCGTGCCCTTCAAGAAGAAGTTCACCTTCAAGGCCGACATGAAGCGGTACGACATCGAGGCCGACGACGTGTTCGTGGACGTCGTCGAACTGGTGGCGCCGGCCGGGCTCACCGCGGGCCTCACCTACGCGCAGGCCTACCCGTCGCTGGGCAGCCCCGACTACGTGCGCCACTCCGAGCTGTCGCGTTCGCCGACCGAGTTCAACATGGAGCTGTCGGCGCAGCCGGCCAAGCGCACCTTCCTCCGGGCCGGCTACGGGTGGCACCAGGTGGAGCGCGACAACTTCGACGTCGAGAAGACGACCACGCAGACCTTCTGGGTGGCCGGCCGCAGCCAGCTCGGCAAGCGGGCCAACGCGCGCTTCCGGTTCCAGTACGACGCCATCGACGACCCGTTCACCTACGTGAACGCGGCGATACCGGCGGTGCTGCAGCCGTTCCCGAGCCCGGGCACCCCGGCCTCGCCCCTGACGGGCCTGCAGTACTTCCAGATGTACCGCTCGCGCCAGGGCAACCTCTCGGCCTTCCCCACGGCATCGCTGCGGCTCGACTCCTCGGCCACGTTCACGCCGAACGAGCGGATGGCGGTGACCGTGCACTACAACTACCGCGACGCGGAGAACGACGACCTGAACTACTCGACGTGGGGCCGCACGGCCCACACGCCTGGCGTCGACATCTTCCTCAGCCCCGGCGACAAGTGGACGCTGAGCGCGGGCTACGTGTACCAGCGCGAGCGGCTGGAGACGCTCTTCACCACGCTCGCCTTCTCGGGTTGAGCGGCCGGGATCACCGGGGGCCAGTTTGGCTCCCTTTACGACATGGCCGGCTACAAGAACGACGTCAGCAACGCGTGGGTCGCCGTGCAGGCCTACCCCACCCAGCGCCTCGAGATCTTCGCCAACGCCGCCGTGAACACGGGGTCGGCCTCGATCACCGACTTCGGCTACGACGCCGGCTCGCTCACGGGCCCGCTGTTCGGGCTGGACTACCCGCTGCAATCGGCCTCGATGAGCGGGTTCTCGAACCTGAAACTGAGCCGCGTCAGCCAGTCGGTCGGCTTCAACTACCGCGTGACGCAGAACCTCGTGCTCAACACGATGTTCGTCTACGAGAACTACGACGACGCCCAACCGTGGCTCTACGACGCCACCGGCCGCTACGCGAACTTCTACACGGGCGTGAGTTGGATCTTTTGAGTAGGAAATAGGAAGTAGGAAATAGGAAATAGGAAGTAGGAAATAGGAAATAGGGAGTAGGCGTTACGGAACAGTGAGCACGGGGCGCGCCGTCGCGCCCCTCGAACGTCCCCCTTCGGGCCCGGGGCGCACACCGACAGCCGGGGTGCCCCGGGCGCTTTTTCGTACACGGGGGAACAGCCTGGGCGGGGCTTCGCGGGCCGACCGACGGAAAACTGTCCCGACCCGATTTTTCCGCGGGCTAGAATCGGCAGGTGCGAACGCTCGCGAGACGCGTGGGCACGGCGGCAGCCGTGTCGCTGCTGGTGGCGCTCGCCATCCTGGCCGCGGTGCATCTGCCGCCCGTCGAGCGTGCCGTGACCCGGGCCATCGAGCAGCGCGCCGGCGCCGCGCTCGGCGCCCGCCTCGCCATCGGCGATCTCGACTACAACCTGCTGACGCGCCGCGCGACCGTGCGCGACCTGCGCCTCTCGCCGGCCGCCCCCGGCGCGCTCCCCTTCTTCGAGGCCCGGCAGGTCGAGGTCCGCGTGCCGCTGGCGACGCTCACGGGCGCGCGCGAGATCACCTCGGTCGAGATCGACACGCCATCGCTGCGGCTCGACGCGCTGCGCGCGTGGCTCGACACGCGCCCCGCCCGCGACGGCGCTCCCCCATCGCCGTTCTTCCTCCGGCGCCTCCGTGTCACCGGCCTCGACATCGTCGGCGCCGACCAGGGCGGAACGGCCTTCGCGCTCGACCTCCGGGACCTGGCGCTCGACTCCACGCCCGACGGGCGCGGGTTCTCGACACCGGTCTCCGGCGGCCCGGGCTGGCTTCGCGCCGGCGCCTACCACACGACGATCCGCACGGTGTCGGGCCGGCTCGCCTTCGACGGCGAGCGACTGTCGCTCGCGCCGCTGCAGGTGCACGCCGGCGACGTGGACCTGCGGGCCACCGGTACGCTGGGGCTGCTCACGCCGGCACCCGCCTGGGACCTCGCCGTCGAGGCGACGGTCGATCTCGGCCTCGTGCTCGCCAACTGGCCCGCCGTGCCCGCGACGCGCGGCCGCGCGGCCGCGACGGCGACGATCACCGGCCCCCTCGCGGCGCCCCTGGTGCGCGTGCGGTCCACCTCCGAGCAGCTCGCGGTCGGGCCCACGAGCGCGCGGCGCGTCACCGGCGAGGCCACCGTGTCGGCCGCGACCGGCGACGTGACGATCTCGGACCTCCGCGCCGACGCCCTCGGCGGTGCCATCGCGCTGCAGTTGCGCCTGCGTGAGGCGGGCGACGAAGGCACCCTGACGTTCGCGCGGGTCGCGCTGCGAGACGCGCTGGCCGCCGCCCGCGTCGAGGCGCCGCTCGACGGCGCGGCCTCCGGGCAGGTCCAGTTCCGTGGGGATGTGGCGACGCCCGCTGCCTGGGAGGCAACGGGCACGCTCACGGCGACGCCGGGTCGCGGCAACGGCGTACCGGCCGCCGGACGCGCGGACCTCGACCTCCGCAACGGGCGCTGGCGCCTGCGCCTGACCGAGGGCGCGCTCGGCGACGCGTCGCTGGGCCTCGACGCCCGCGGCCAGTTGCCCCCCGCCGGCGAGTCGCCGGCCCGCAGCACCCTCGCGGGCCGCGCCACGGTGGCCGTGTCGAGCCTGGCCAGGCTGTTCGACGACCTCGGTCGGCTCGGCATCGCGATTCCGGCCGCGGTGACGACCCGCCTCGACGGCGCGGTCTCCGTGAACGTGGCCCTCGACGGCACCGTCACGGCACCGACCCTGCGCACCGAACTCGCCGGCCAGCCGCTCTCCGTCGCGGGCCTCGGCGACGTGGTGGCCAGCGGACGCGTCGCGCTGATGTCCGCCCGCGATCTCCAGTTGGACCAACTGACGCTCGTGGCCGGCGCTCGGCGCCTGTCGGTGAGCGGGCGCCTCGACACGCACGCGCTGACGGCCGACGCGGCGATCGACGCGACCGGGTGGAATGTCGCCGACCTGCGCGCGCTCGGCCTCGACCACGCATCGCTGCCGGCCACGGCGGGGCTCGCCGCAAACGGCCGTGTCGTTGGGCCGCTGACCGCGCCGTCGTTGGACGCGTCGGTCGAGGCGACCGGCGTGTCGTGGTACGGCCAGACCGTGGACCGGCTGTCGGGACGGGTCGCCACCGCCGCCGCGTCGAGCCGGGCGGCGCGAGGGGCGGCGCGGGGCCGGTCGTCGGTCCCGCCGGGGTGGCCCGGGCGCGTCGTGGTGACGGGGATGACGGCCGCCCAGGGCGACGGCCGCCTCGCGCTCGACGGCGACTGGGAGGCCGCGGGCGGGGGCATCCGCGTGCAGGCCCGCGCCACGGGCTGGCACGTGCGTCCGGTCCTGCTGCCAGCCGCCGCCGGGCCGGGCGAGGCGTTCGACGTCGCCGGCCTCCTGGACCTGTCGCTCGAGGCCACCGGCACGCTGGCGGCGCCCGTCGGCTCTGGCCGGTTCTCGCTGCGCGACGGTCGCTACGGCGACCTGCACCCGGGCGCGGTCGACGGGACGCTGTCGGCCGGAGGCGACGGCACCGTGGCGGTGCGCGCCACCGCCCCCGCGCTGGCCGCGGTCGTCGACGCCACGGCCCGCCTCACCACGCCGTTCGCCTACCAGGCGAACGCCACCGTGTCGGCCTTCGATCTCTCCCGGCTCGAGGAACTGGGGATCGTCGGCGCGAACGTGGCGCGCCACGTCGACGGGACGGTCACGGCGCGCGCCACCGCCACCGGCGACCTCCGCACCCCGTCCGACTCGACCGTCGTGGTGTCCCTCGATGCGCTCGAGGGCTCACTCTACGGCCTGCCCCTGGCGCTCGAGTCGCCAGCCTCGCTCCGCGTGTCGCGAGGCGACCTGTCGTCCGAGGGCATCGCCCTGCGCACCGGCGCTACCCGTGCCGTGGCGCGCGGCGCGCTGGGCCGGAGCGATGAAGGACGCTTCACCCTCGAGGTGACGGGGCGCGCGAGCGACCTGCTGCCGCTGCTGGAGCGCGCGTCGGGACGGGGGGCGGTCGGCGACGGGACGGTGTCGCTGTCGCTCTCGGCCGAGGGGCGCCTCGACGCGCCGCGACTGCGCGGCCGGTTCGCGCTGCGCGACGTCAACCTCCAGCTCGATCGGTTCCCGGGACTCACCGGCGTGGTCGTGGCGGGCGACCTGGAGGACGGCCTCCTCACGATTCGCGAGGGCGCGGGCCGCCTCGGGGGCGCGCGGGTGTCGGTGTCGGGCCGCGCACCGCTCCCCCTCGCGGCCGGCGCGCTGCCCGCGTTCGTGGTGCGCGCCAATCCCTCGACCGGGGAGGCCGCGCTCAGCGTCGCGGCCGAGCGGCTGACGGTGGCGGCGCTCGGGCGCCTCGCGGGCAGGCCGCCCGGCGACGACATCTCGGGCGAGTTCGACGTGCGGGCGGAGGTCCGCGCCTCGCGGCCGTCGCTCGACGCGATGACCGGCACGGTCTGGATCGACGGCGGCACGGTCACCACCAACGACATCACCGTGACGCAGATGGGCAGCGCCGTGGTCGAGATCCGCGACGCCGCCGCGAGCTTCGAGGAGTGGCGCTGGACCGGCGGGCGCTCGGACGTCGCCCTGCGAGGCCGCGTCGGCTTCGGCGCCTCACCAGTCACCTACGAGGTGGAGGCGCGAGGCCCGGTGGACCTCGCCATGCTGGGACCCATGTTCCCGGGCCGGACCGCGGGCACGCTGCGCCTCGACGTGCGGGCCGCGAGCGACGGCGACGCCCACGGCGTCACCGGCGAAGTGGTGCTCTCGGGTGGCACATGGATCGACCGCGCGCTGCAGGTGGCGCTCACCGATGCGGCCGGCGTGGTCCGCCTGCGCGGCGACCGCGCCCTCGTGGACGCGCTGACCGCGCGGCTCAACGGCGGGGACGTCCTCGTGCGGGGCGAGGTGCGGCAGGGGAGCGGGCGGCAGCCGCTGGCGGGGGCCCTCACCCTGACCGGCCGTGGCGTCACGGTGGAGTATCCGCGCCGCGTGGTGAACGACGTGGACGCCGACCTCCAGGTGATCGCCCCCGGGCCGCGCGGCACGACGATCGGCGTGACGGGCAAGGCGCTGGTACGGCCCGGCGCGCTGCGCGCCTCGCTCCTGGAGCTGGCCTCGCTGTTCGCCACCGCCCCGCCCGTGCCGCCGACGCCCGAGACCGAACGTCGCGAGCGCGTGCTGGCTGGCATCGGCCTCGACATCGCCATCGACACCACCGACGACCTCGTCGCCGACGGCAACGAGCTGCGCGCGCAGATGGGCGCGGCGGTGCGCCTCACGGGCACCCTGGCGCAGCCCGGCATGCTGGGGCGCGCCGAGATCCGCGAGGGCGGCGAGCTGTTCCTGGCCGGGCGCCTCTACCAGCTCCGCGGCGGCCACGTCGAGTTCGTGGACGCCTCGCGCATCGACCCGCGCCTCACGCTGCTCGGCCAGACGACGGTGTCGCAGTACGAGGTGGAGATGCAGCTCACGGGGCCGGTGGACCGCCTCGACGTGCGGCTGCGCTCCGACCCGCCGCTGAGCCAGGGCGACCTCACGTCGCTGCTGACGACGGGCCAGACGCTGAAGGAGCGCCGCGAGAACACGGGCGAGGCGAGCGACGACCTCGCGCGCACGCAGCTGCTGTCACTCGTGTCGAGCGAGTACCTCGGCCTGATCGGCCGCTACCTGGGCGTGGACACGGTGCGCATCGAGAACACCACGCGCGACCTGTCGGCCATCGACCTCGACCCGGTGGCGCGGCTCTCCGTGACCAAGAGCTTCGGGTCGCGGCTGGAACTGATCTACTCGCAGAGCCTCGAGGAGAGCGACGACATCGCCTGGATCCTGCGGTTCCGCCCGGGCTGGCGCAACGTCGAGGCCAAGGCCACCTTCAACACGGGCGGCGGGGAAACCTACGAGCTCCGCCAGGAACTGGAGTTCGGCGGCGTGAGCGCGCGTCGCCGCCCGGCCGGCGCGGGGCGCGCGGCCCGTCCCCGCATCTCCGAGGTCACCATCACGGGCGTGCCCGACGCCGAGGCCGCCGACCTGCGCAAGCGCCTGCGCCTGGGGCCGGGCGACCGCTTCGACGTCTTCCGCTGGCAGCGCGACCGCGAGCGCATCGAGCGCTACTTCCGCGAGCGCGACCGCCTGCGCACCACGGTGTCGGCCTCGCGGCGCCCATCGGCGGCCGGCGACGCCGTGGCACTCGGCTACGACGTGGATCGCGGCCCGGTGGTCGCGCTGCGCGTGGAGGGCGCCGAGCTCGGGCGCGACACGCGCGAGGCCTTGCGCACCGCGTGGGCGGAGTCGTCGATCGACCAGTTCGTCGCCGAGGCGCTCGAGGAGACGGTGCGGCTGGCGCTCGCGGGCGACGGCTACCTGCAGCCCACCGTGCAGGTGCGCGTCTCGCCGCCCGCGGACGACCGCACCGAGGCCGTGGTCCGCATCGACCGCGGCCCGCAGGCGACCGCGCGCGCGTTCGCCTTCATCGGCAATCGCGCGGTGGGCGAGGGCACGCTCGCGGCCCTGATCGCCGACGCCGGCCTCGCCGACCGCGTCTGGGTCCAGCCCGAGACCGCGGCCGGGCCGCTCGTGACGGCCTACGCCGCGGCCGGCTTCCTCAACGTGCGGGTGGAACCGGGCGAGCCGCTGTTCTCGGGCACCCGGGCCACGCTGCCCATCGTGATTCGCGAGGGGCGGCCGTTCACGGTCGGCGAGGTGCAGGTGGCGGGCACGCGCCTGGTCGACGAGGCCGACGTGCGGCAGGCCTTCGGGCTCGTCGAGGGGCGGCCGTACACGCCGGCGGGCATCGACGACGGTACCGAGGCCGTGCGCCTGCTCTACGCCCGCCAGGGGCATGCCGATGCCCGGGTGCGCCCCGAGTCCACGTACGACCGCGAGCGGTCCACGGTCCGGATCGCCCTCGACGTCGACGAAGGCACGCGGCGCACGGTGGCGGGCGTCGCGCTGTCGGGCGACGTCACGACGCGTCCCCGCCTCACGACACGCGCCCTCGATCTCCCGGCCCAGGGCCCCGTGGACATGCGCCAGGTGGAGGAGGCGCAGCGGCGGTTGTACGACCTCGGGGTGTTCCGCTCGGTGGAGCCCCGATTCGAGCCCGCGGGCGAAACCACGGAGGTCGCCCCCGGCGCGCTCGTCCAGCCGGTGCGGGTGGTGTTCGACGTCGAGGAGTACCCCGACTACCGCCTCCGCTACGGCTTCCAGGTGACCAGCGGCACGCTGTCCACGCGCGAGCTCACGAGCACGGGCACACGCCCCGGCGTCACGGTGGACCTGCGGCGCAACAACCTGTTCGGCCTCGGGTTCGACGTGGGCGGCGGCGCCTTCGTCACGGTGAACCGGTCGCGCCTGCGCGGGCTCGTGCAGTCCTCCACGCTCGGAGGCCGGCCGGTGCAGACCACCTTGAGCGTCACGCGCGACGACACCGAGGGTGAGTCGGGCCTGCTCACCGTGCAGCAGCGCCGTACGCTGCTGGCGGCCGAGCAGCGGTGGCGGCCCACCCTGCGCACGGAGTGGGCCTACGGCTACGATCTCGAGTACGACGACGCCGACCTGACGCTCGCCGTGCGCGACGGCGACCCGCTGTCGCTCACGCTGCGCGCGCGCCTCGCCTCCGCCAACACGACGCTCACCTACGACAGCCGCGACAACTTGCTGAACCCCACGCGCGGCATGTTCCACTCGGCGCGCGTCGAGGCGGGGACGGCCTGGCTGGCCTCCGAGCTGCGCTTCGCGCGCTACCTCGGCCAGCACTTCCTGTTCGTGCCGGCCGGCCGGCTCACGTGGGCGTCGGGCCTGCGGTTCGGCTCGGTGGGCATCGGCGACGACCAGGGGGAGTCGCTGGAGTCGATCCTCGTGCGCTTCAGCACGGGGGGCGGCACGAGCGTGCGCGGCTACCGGCAGGACGCCCTGACGCCGGAGATCATCGAGGGGTTCCCGCGCGGCGGCGACGTGCTGGTCGTGCTCAACCAGGAGGCGCGGCTCCGCGTCACCCCCTGGCTGGGCGTCGTGGGCTTCGTCGACGCCGGCAACGCGTTCACCCGCTGGCGCGAGGTGTCGTGGTCGGGGCTCGAGGTGGGCCTCGGCGCGGGCCTGCGCCTGACGACCCCGGTCGGGGTGGTGCGGCTCGACGTGGGCTTCCCGCGCCCCCGGCCGGCCAACCACCCCAGCGCGCTGTGGTACTTCTCCTTCGGCCAGGCCTTCTGAGGCCGCCTACCACCCGCGCATCCGCTCGATCGCCCACCCGTAGATCTGCTGGTACGCCTGGGCCGAGGTGAGCCACGACGAGTCGTAGCCCATGCCCTGGCGCTGGATGGCGCGCCAGCTGCCGAGGTCGGTGCGGCACACGTGGAGCGCGCGGCAGAGCGCCGACCAGCACGCGTCCACCTCCTGCTGGTGGTAGGTGAACCCCGTGACCCCGTCGCGCACGGTGTCGGCCAGGCCGCCCGTCGCGCGCACCACCGGCACGGCGCCGTAGCGCATCGCGATGAGCTGCGCCAGCCCGCAGGGCTCGAAGAGCGAGGGCATCAGGAAGGCGTCGGCGCCGCCGTAGACGAGCGGCGCGAGGTCGCCGTCGTAGCGCAGCACCGCGGCCGCCTTCTCGCGGTGGTAGCCGACGATGTGGCGAATCATGTCCTCGTAGTGCGGCGTGCCGGAGCCGAGCAGGACGAACTGCACCTCGCCGGCCGCCCCGCTCATCAGCAGGTGGAGCACGTGCCCGAGCACGTCCATCCCCTTCTGCCAGTCGAGGCGCGTCACCATGCCGACCACCGGCACGTCGTCGCGCTGCGGCAGCCCCATGCGCTGCTGGAGCGCGCGCTTGTTCGCGATGCGCGCGTCGAGGGTCCAGGCGTCGAAGCGCTGCGCCAGGCGCGGGTCGGTGGTCGGGTTCCACACGTCGTGGTCGAGGCCGTTCAGCACGCCGTGCAGGTCGAAGCTGCGGTGACGCAGCAGGCCGTCGAGGCCGTGCCCGCCCTCGGGCGTCATCACCTCGCGCGCGTAGGTGGGGCTCACGGTGCTCACCATCGTCGCGTGGTAGATGCCGCGCGCCATCAGGTTGACACTGCCGTAGGGCTCCTCGGCGAGGCCGTGGGTGAGGATGCCGAGGTAGCGCGCGAGATCCCACGGCGCGTGCCCCTGGTGCATCAGGTTGTGCACGGTGAACACGGTGGGGATCGCGCGGTAGCGCTCGTCGGCCGTCCCGGCCGTGGCGAGCCACCACACCGCGGCCGCCGTGTGCCAGTCGTGCGCGTGCACCACGTCGGGGCGCCAGGCCCGCGCGGCGATCTCCGCGTCGAGGGCGGCCCGGCTGAAGAACGCGAAGCGCCACGCGTCGTCGTCGTAGCCGTACATGGCCGGCCGGCCCAGCATGTGGCGCTCGGCAACGAAGGACACGGGCACGAAGGTGCCGGGCAGGAAGCTCTCGAACAGGCCGGCCTCGACGAGCCCGCCGTCGATGGGCACGCGCAGCGTGAGGTCGCTGACGCGGACGTCGCTGCCGGGTTGCTGCGCGCGCGCCTCGATGGGCGCGTACGCGGGCAGCACCAGCCGCACGTCGTGGCCGAGGGCGGCCATGGCCTTGGGCAGCGAGCCGGTGACGTCGGCGAGGCCGCCGGTCTTCGAGAACGGCGCGGCCTCGGACGCGAGGTAGAGGATCTTCAGGCGGGGCGACATCGGGGGGATCTTACCTTGAGGCTCGAGGCTTGGGGCTTGGGGCTTGGGGCTTGGGACTTGGGGCCTGAGGCCTGAGGCTTGGGGCCTGAGGCCTGGCGCGCGTCGAAGGGGCCTGCCCTGAGCGAGCGCGGATGGCGGACGCCAGTCGAAGGGCGTACAGCCGACGAGCGGCCAGGGCACGCGCCCGGGCCGCTCGTCGTCACCGTGCCGGCGGGCCTACAGCCCGTGCTGCTGCTTCACGCCGTCGAGGGTGCGCGGCGGGTCCGTGTCGCGCCCTTCGAGCATGGCGCGGACCGTGCCCTCGAGGGCGTCCTCGATGGCCAGCCGCACCGCGCCCTCGTCCTGCGCGGTGCGCCCCTGGGCGGCCAGCGCCGCCCGCAGCGCCGGGGCGCCGCAAGCCTGCTCCACCTCGAGGTAGGTGGTGAGGATGCGGCCGAGGTCGGCCTTGGTGTCGCGCATCAGCCGGCTGACGAAGCTGATGCCGACGTGGTTGATCATCGAGTTCACCGCCACGGTGGCGATGATCTCGCGCTTCAGCGGGTGCGACGGGAAGTGCGCGGCGAACTGCGCGCGCAGCCGCTTCGGGAAGTAGGCGTCGAGCAGCGGGCGGGCCACCTCGCTGTCGGGCATCTGCGTCTGCAGCCCCTGGGCGAACACCCAGTTCTTGACGTGGCCCATCAGCACGCAGAGCACGGGACGCGGCAGGCCGCGATCGCGCGCCGGGCTGGCCAGCAGGGCCTCCTTCGAGGGCAGGGCCGCGTCCTTGCGGTTGACGATGCCGTCGGCGACGAAGCCCTCCACCAGGTCCACCCACGTCTCGTAGGCCGCGGCGCTGCGCATGCCGTCGAGCGTCAGCGCGAGCGACTGGCCGATGTTGTCGGCCAGCACCAGCTCCGACACCTCGTCGGTCATCTCCGCGATGATCGCGTTGCGCGACGCGCGATCCGCGACGACGCCCTGCCGCAGCAGCACGTCGAGCAGGATCTTGATGTTCACCTCGTGGTCGGACATGTCGACGCCGCCCGAGTTGTCGATGGCGTCGGTGTTGACCAGGCCGCCGTTGGTCCAGAACTCGATCCGCCCGCGCTGGGTGGCGCCGAGGTTGCCGCCCTCGCCGAACACCCGGCAGCGCAGCTGGTTGCCGTTGACCCGCACGCGATCGTTGGCGCGGTCGCCCACGTCGCTGTGCTCCTCGGCCGAGCTCTTGACGTAGGTGCCGATGCCGCCGTTGTAGAGCAGGTCGACCCTCGCGGTGAGGATGGCGCGCATCACCTCCTCGCCGCTCGCCTCCTCCTTGTCGAGGTCGAGCAGCTGCCGCACCTGGGGCGAGAGCGGGATCGACTTCGCGTTGCGGTCCCACACGCCGCCGCCGGCGCTGATGAGCGACTTGTCGTAGTCCATCCACGAGGAGCGCGGCAGGTCGAACATCCGCTTCCGCTCGCGCCAGCTGACGGCGGGGTCGGGATCCGGATCGAGGAAGACGTGGCGGTGGTCGAAGGCGGCCACCAGCTTCGTCACCTTGCTCAGCAGGGCCCCGTTGCCGAACACGTCGCCCGACATGTCGCCGATGCCGGCCATCGTGAAGGGCTGCGTCTGGATGTCGTGGCCGAGCAGGCGGAAGTTGTGCTTGATGCACTCCCACGCGCCGCGGGCCGTGATGCCTTCCTTCTTGTGGTCGTAGCCGACGCTGCCGCCCGAGGCGAAGGCGTCGCCCAGCCAGAAGCCGTACTGGCTCGACACGCTGTTGGCCGTGTCGGAGAGGTGCGCGGTGCCCTTGTCGGCGGCCACCACGAGGTAGGGATCGTCGGCGTCGTGCCGCACCACCTCGGGCGGGTGCACCACCTGGCCGTGCACGAGGTTGTCGGTGACGTCGAGCAGCCCGGAGATGTACTGGCGATAGCGGTCGATCAGCAGGGCGTCGAGCGCCGGCCGCGGCGGCAGCTGGCCCTTGAGGACGAAGCCGCCCTTCGACCCCACGGGGACGATGACGGCGTTCTTCACCTGCTGCGCCTTCACGAGGCCGAGCACCTCGGTGCGGAAGTCGTCGTGCCGGTCGCTCCAGCGGAGGCCGCCGCGCGCCACCTTCCCGCCGCGCAGGTGGATGCCCTGCACGTGCCGGGAGTGGATGAAGATCTCGAACAGCGGGCGGGGCGTCACCATGCCCTCGACCTTGGCGCTCTCCACCTTGATGGCGATGACGGGCCGCTCGGGGTGCTGGTAGGCGTTGGTGCGCACGATCGCGCGGATGAGGTTCTCCACCGCCCGCAGGATCTCGTCGTCGAGCAGGGAGCTGACGCCCTTGTAGGCGGCGCGCAGGGCCTCGTCGGCCCGGGCGATCGCCTCGTCGCGCGAGCCGGGCAGCGCCGGGTCGAAGCGGGCGTCGAAGAGGTCGAACAGCGCGCGCGCCACCGGGCTGTTGCGCAGCAGGACGGCGTTGAGCGTGTCGGCGTTGTAGTGGGGCCGGATCTGCAGCAGGTGGTTGCGGACCGCCCGCAACGCCTCCACCTGGCGCCAGGCGAGCCCCTCGAGCAGCACGAGGCCGTTCAGCGGGTCGTCGGTGGCCCGCTGCTCCTGCAGCGCGCGCAGCGCGTCGAGCAGCCGGGCCTCGCCCTGCAGCATCGCCGTGATCACGCGCGGCTCGGCTTCCACGAGCAGCCGCGAGAGGAAGGCCCGCCGGTGCTCGGGGAGCACGAGCGGGATGCTCAGCTCCTCACGGACGCCGAGCTTGAGGTTCTGCAGCGTGCGCAGCGTCTCGGTGAGCCCGAGCGGCGTGGGCGAGTAGAGCTTCAGGGTGGCCGTCTCGGCGCTGAGCGGGATCAGCGACAGCTCCAGCCGGCCTTCGAGCTGCTCGAGGCGCACCAGGTCGGCGGGCACCTCGGCGGGCGTCGTGCTCTCGCGGTACATCCCGCTGCGGCTCTCGGTGCGGACGTACTTCTTGAAGAGGCGACGGCCCTCGAGCGGCCCGAACGCCTGCTCGATGGCGATGGCCGCCTGGTCCTCCCAGGTGGTGATGGTGCGGCGCGTGATCTCGCGCACCTGCGCCTCGTCGATCGGGCGCTCCAGCGTGGCGGCGTCGAAGTAGAAGACCAGCACGCCGGTGGTGCCGCAATCGGCCCAGGTGTGGAAGGAGATGGGCCCGAAGGCGGCCGAGAACGCCTGCCCGAGCTCCTCCTCCCCCTTGCGCGAGTAGCGCGTGTCGCTGAAGGCGATGCGCAGCGCCACGTACCCGCGCCCCTGCCGCGTCGTCACCGCGATCTCGTCGTCGCCGGCCATGTAGACCATCTGGTCCACGACCGCCTTGAGCGACGGCGCGTCGCTGTAGAGCAGCTCGCGCTTGGGGAAGTGGTTGAAGATGGCCCGCGTCTCGCGGTAGGCGTGCGAGTTCACCAGCGCGCCGGAGTTCGCCAGCAGCCAGTCGAGCTTCGACTTCAGCAGCGGGACGTCCTGCGCGCGCGTGGCGAACGCGCTCTTGGCGAGGCGCCCGAGCACGAGCAGCGCGCCGGCCAGCGAGCCGTCGGGCGCCCACTCGCGCACCATGATGTCGTCGATCGGCTCGAGGTGGTGGATGGCGTGCGCGTTGGTGCAGTAGTCGATGTCGACGATCCGCTCGTCGTCGGCGGCGGGCTCGAGCAGCGTCGCGATGCGCTCGTTGAGCCCGGGGAACACCGTCGGCAGCAACGACGGGTCCTTGAAGGCGCCGAGCGCGTTGTCCTGCTCGGGGTGCAGGCGGCCGTCGGCCCCACGCGAGAAGTGCAGCACGCCGAGGTGGACGTAGTTGTCGTCGGCCATCCAGCGCAGGAACGCCTGCACGCCCTCGGTGCTCGCGCCGCGGCGCGGACGGACGCGCTCGGCGAGCGCCGCCGTGGCGCGCGTCATCGCGGTGTAGTCCTCGACCGCGAGGAACACGCTCTTGAGCAGGGAGTGGATCTGGTGCTCGAGCCGCCGCAGCTTCTCCCGCGCCTCCACGCGCTCGATGCGGAACTGGCAGTACAGCTCGCGCGAGCCGTCGTCGGCGGGGCCGCCGATCCAGGCGACGCGCTCCCACTGGCGGCGCACCGTGAAGATCGGGTGGATGGCCGAGAAGACGCGCAGCCCCTCGTTCTGGAAGAAGTTCTTGAGGCTCTCGAAGATGAAGGGCGCGTCGGGGGTGTGCGTCTCGACGATGGTCACCTCGTGGTAGTGACCGGAGGCGCTGCCGGTCGCCGCCTCCTCGGCCTCGTCGGGGTTCCGCACGCTGACGTGGAGCCCGGGCAGGCCGCGGTAGAGCTGGTGCTCGGGCGGCATCGACTTGGCCACGAACCGGAAGGCGCCCGCGAGCCGCGCGGCGACCGCCGCCGGCTCCAGCTGCAGGGCCATCGAATCGGGCATCTCGGGGAACACCACCGACGCGAACGCCTGGAGGCGCTCGCGATCGTCGGGGGCAGCGTCGTGGGCCAGGCGCTGCTGGAGGTCACCCAGCAGCGCGGCGCGGCGGGCGGGATCGGCTGTGATCATGTGGCACCGGCCTATGAGGGGAACGAATGACGACCCATGAGTGCAGCGAACGCTTCCGTTCGCGATCGAGGATGCTACTGCACCCCGTGGGGAAAGCCAAGGGAGGCCCGCCACGGCACGGCAGGCCGCCGGCCCGCCCCGGATCCGGCCCGGACGGCCGCCCCGGGGCGCGGGTCGTCTAAGCTGGGACGAAGGTGACCGTGCCGCCCCTGTTCCCGACCGCGCTCGCCCTGCTGCTGCTGGCCGCGCCCGCCGGCGCGCAGACCGCCGCGGCGCCGGCCACGCCCCCCCGGGCGCCCGCGGCCGCCGATCCCCCTGCGGCCGGCCAGGACGACCTCCCCGTGTCGCTGGAACGGATCCGGCGAGGCCTCGCCCGCGACGACACCCTCGCCCGGGCCGCCGGCCGGGAGTGGCGGCCCATGTTCCGGGTGGAAGTGGATGGCCAGCTGCCGAGCTTCGCCGCGTTCATCGGCGAGGGCGAGTCGCTCACCGGGCCCGCGCCGTGGGGCAGCATGACCCACGGCGACTTCCTGCAGATGGTCACGCCTCCCCAGGCCCGCAGCTTCGGCGCCTCCACCAACGGCGACCTCCTGCAGGTGCTGGCCACCTCGCTGCTGGCGAACGTCGCCCTGGGCGGGGCGGTGTCGGCCGCCCGGGCGATCCCCGACATCATCAGGCGCGGGCGCGAGGCCGCGGCGCGGCGCGAGGTGCAGCGCGTGGTCGACGAGATCGAACGTCGTCGCGAGGAAGAGGCGGCCCGACGGCAGGACGAGGAGAGGCGGCGCCAGGCAGCCGAGGCCGCGGGGATCGTCCCGCCGGCCGCGCCCCCACCGTGAACGGGGCCGGGCGGGGACCGCGCCGCCGCCCGCGCCCTGGCTCAGGCGCCTGGCGCGCGGGCCACGCCGCCGGGCGCAATCGCGGCGGCGTCACCGGCGGGCCCGCCCACGGGCTCGGCCGCAGGCAGCCCGGCCAGGTACTCGGCGAACACGTCGTTGTAGAGCGCGCCGGGGCGCCGCTGCTTCAGGCGCGCCACGGCCTCGGCGCCCGTCAGGCCGAAGTGGCGCAGCGCCAACCCCGCCACCAGCGCCGAACGGTTCAGCCCCATCAGGCAGTGCACCAGCACCCGGTTGCCGGTCGCCACGAGCTGCGCGCTGAGCCGGGCCACCGCCTCCAGCCGGTCGAGCGGCGGCAGCCCTCCGTCGTAGATGTGGAAGTAGACGTAGAGCATCTGGCCGGGCTGGGTGGAGACCCCGTGGTCGAGGCCACCCTCCAGGTCCACCACCACCGAGATGCCGGCCTCGTGGATCGGTGCCCAGTCGAGGATGGCCGCCGACAGGAACAGCCGCCCGTCGTCGTCCACCGCGACGAGCGGCTGGGGGAACCCGTCGAGGACGGGGGCGTCGTCCATCGCGTCAGGGCTTCTTTCGCGCCTTCGCCGGCGCTTCGTGCGCGGCGTCGGGCGGGATCGCCGGCGGGCCGCCGGCCTCCGGCGGGTTCGGGTGGTCGGGCACGGCCACGGTCAGCGGCGGGGGCTCGCTCTCGATGAGCGGCGCGAACTCCTCGCGGAACTGCTGCAGCGACATCCCGGCGGTGGCCGCGAACTTGGCCAGCTCGTGCGGATCCTCGAAGTCGTCGCGGCGCAGGCGGATCATGTAGCGCCGCGCGATCGCGTAGCGCGTCGAGTGGACGTCCACCAGCCGGATGCGCGCGCGGCCGGTCTGCGGGTCGAGCATCTCCTCGAAGGGAACCGGCACGAAGTGCCCGCCCTGCATCGACACCATCACCCCGTTGCCGCCCGCCAGCAGGTACTTCGCCGCGCAGTAGCCGAGGTCGCGGGTGTACTCCATGTCGAGCGGGATGGGGTCCGCGCAGCGCAGCTCGTAGCCGATGTTCTTGGCGACGATCGTCGACTTGATGCCGAAGGTCTTCAGCCGCTTGGCGACCTCGGCCTTCAGGATCTCGCCGATGTTGACCTCGGCGATGCGCACGTTCCCGTGCGCGTCCTTCTCCACGTCCTCGAGCTGCGCGAGGTCGTCGGGGTCCATGTCGAGCACGAGCCCCTCGGCGATCACCGCCACGCCGTCGCGCCGGCCGTAGCTCAGGCGCTTGATGATGGCCCCCACCAGCGTGTCGACGATCTGCTTGACGCGGATGCTGCGCCCCTCGAACTCCTCGGGGACCAGGGTGAGGGTGGCGCCGGCCGACTTGCCGATGCCGAGCGCCAGGTGGCCCGCCTTCCGGCCCATGGCGATGACGAAGTACCACCGCGAGGTGGTCTTGGCGTCCACCATCAGGTTCTTCACGATCTCCACGCCGTAGTGGCGGGCGGTCTGGAACCCGAAGGTGTCCACGTAGGGGGGCAGGTCGAGATCGTTGTCGATCGTCTTGGGCACGTGGACGACGTGGATGCGGCCGCCGGCCTTCTGCTCGAGCTTCATGGCCGAGAAGGCCGTGTCGTCGCCCCCGATGGTGATCAGCATCGAGACGTTCATCCGCAGCAGCGAGATGACGGTGTTCTCGAGGTGCTGCGGGTTCTTCGTCGGGTTGGCCCGCGAGATGCCGATGTAGCTGCCGCCGCGGAAGTGGATCCGGCTCACGGCATCGATGCTCAGCGGCACCGTGTGCTCGATGTTGCCCTCCATGATCCACTCGAAGCCGTCGCGGATGCCAACGACGTCCACGCCTTCGAGCTGGGCGCGGATGGTGGCCGCGCTGATCACGCTGTTGATGCCCGGGGCCGGCCCGCCGCCCACGAGCACGGCGAGCTTCTTGTGGTGCTGGCTCACGACTCGATCCTCCGGCCGGCCACGGCGCCGGCCACTGCCACCCGCGGGCGCGACGGCGCGACGGCGCCGCCCGGGCGCCTCAGCGGAACTCGATGGTCAACGTCGGCTCGTTGATCTTGATGCCCTTGACGCCCGCCTTCTCGAGGGCGGCGCGCGCCTCGGTGATGCTGGTGTCCGGGCCCAGCGGCAGCGTGTCCATCTTCTCGAGCGCCGCCGGATCTTCCATCAGCTGGCCGAAGTCGACGTCGAGCAACGTCACGCGGTTGCCCTCGACGTAGGGACTGGAGGTCTTCACCAGCGTCCCCTCGACGTCGACGGCGATGGTCACGCGCATGCCCTTGAAGAACCCCGCCACCATCTTCATCATCGCGGGGTCCATCTTCTCGGCCGACCGGTCCTTCGGCTGGTTCTGCCGCGGCTGGTTCTGCGACGGCTTCGCCGCCGCCTCGCCGGGCTTGTCCGGGAACTGCACGCTGAGCAGGGCGTTGCCCGAGGGCAGCTTGCGCAGCGTGAACTTCACCGCGTCCTCGGCCGCCGGCTTGAACTCCTTGCCCGGCAGGTCCTCGCTGACGGTGATCTGGTTGATGTCGTCGAAGGCGAGCACGATGCGCGCCCCCTCGGCGCCGTCGCGCTTCACCGGCGTCTGCGACACCAGCCGCACCCCCTTCATCTGCGACAGCTGCTTGGCCATCTCCTCGGGCGTGGGCATGCTGCTCTTGCTCTTGCTGGTGCCCTCCCCGCCCATCATCTGCCCGAGCTCCTTGAACAGCTCGGTGTTGACGAGGAAGGTGAGCTCCATCGTGCCCGACCCGTTCGGCTTCACTTTCAGCAACGTGTCGGAGGTGATGCAGCCGGCCGAGAGCCAGCCGGCGAGGGCGACCACCGTGAGCGGCAGCAGGCGAGCACGCATGCGGGTTCTCCTTGGGGACACCGGACCGGCTGATTATATCGGGCAAGCCGCCCCCGGGGGGCGCGGCGGTCAGCGCGTGACGCGGTCGCCGCGCGGCCGCAGCCCCTGCGCCGCCTCGATCGCCGCGGCCACGACGATCGACGACACGCCGATGACGAGGCCGATCGGGTGCAGGGACAGCCGGACGAGCATCACGTAGGCGAGCCCGCCGAGCAGCAGGTAGCGGGTGGTGAAGCGCAGCACGTGACGGGCGGCCTGCCGCTGGCGCGCCCGGGCGTCGGGGACCGGCGCGCCCTCGGCCCCGCCCGCCACACCCCGCGCCCCGAGGGCGAGCGCCATCAGCCCGTCGATGCTCGACCGGATCGCCCAGTAACTGAGGCCGATCAGCACCCCACCGCCCAGGATGCCCAGGGCGACGGCGGGATCGCCGCGGCGCGCGGCCAGCGCCGCCAGCGCCGCCAGCACGCAGAACACCAGCGCGCGGCGCTCGAGGCGCCGCAGCAGCGGGTCGACGTCGAGGGGCGCGGTCACTTGTCGTTCAGGGCGGCCGAGGTGATGCGGTAGACGTTCAGGATGCCGGCGGCGAGCCCGAACGCGAAGCCGACGAAGAAGCCCCACGGCGCCGTGCCGAGCCGCTGGTCCAGCCAGTGCCCGGCCCACGTGCCGATGACGATGGCGAGGACGAAGGACAGGCCCACGGTCCCCAGGGAGCCGACCGTCTTCCAGGTGGAGGGAGGCATGGGGGTTGGCTTGGGGCTTGGGGCCTCGTCAACGGCCTTCGATCGTCGCGGGCGCCCGCCACCCGCGATCCGCGCCCGCCCGAGGGGCGCGCGGGCCTCGAGGGCCCCGGGCGTTCCCGGGGCCACGGGCCTCAGCGCAGGGTCAGGGCCGGCGCGGCCACGCCGAGCGCGCGCGCCGACGCCTCGGCCCACTCGAACACCGGCGCCGGGTACATCCCGAGCACCAGCGTCGCCACCAGCGTCACGCCGATCGCGAGGCCGAGCTCCGGGCCCAGCCGCACGGGCGAGGCGGCCACTTCCGTCTTGATCCACATGAACACGACGACGCGGAAGTAGAAGTAGAGGGAGACGGCGCTGTTGAGCACGCCGATCACCGCGAGCCAGTAGTAGCCCGCCTCGATCGCGGCGCCGAAGACCCAGACCTTGCCCATGAAGCCGGCCGTCGGCGGGATGCCGCCGAGCGACAGCATGAAGATCAGCATCGCGATGGCCGCCACGGGGCTCCGGCGGAAGAGGCCGCTGAGGTCCTTCAGCTCGTCGCCGAGCACGTCGGCGCGGCGCAGCAGCGCGAGCACGGCGAAGGCGCCCATCTGCATGAACGCGTAGAGGAACAGGTAGACGAGGGTCGCCGTCACGCCGCGCTCGGTGCCCGGCACGATGCCGATCAGCACGTAGCCGGCGTGGGCGATCGAGGAGTAGGCCAGCATGCGCTTCACGTTGCTCTGCGTGATGGCGGCGACGTTGCCCACCACCATGCTGAGCACCGCCAGCACGTAGAAGAGGGTCTGCCACTCGGGCATCGCCGCGGGCAGGCCCTCGACGAAGAGCCGCAGCAGCATGGCGAAGGAGGCGGCCTTGGAGCCCACGGAGAGGAACGCCGTGATGGGCGTGGGCGCGCCCTCGTAGACGTCGGGCGCCCACATGTGGAAGGGCACGGCCGCGATCTTGAACCCGACGCCGGCCACGACGAGGATCACGGCGAGGGTGAGCGCCAGGCTGCCCTGGTGCGCCTCGAGCAGCGGGGCGATCTCGCGCAGCCGCGTCGAGCCCGTCAGCCCGTACATCAGCGACATGCCGTAGAGCAGGATGCCGAGCGAGAACGCGCCGAGCACGAAGTACTTGATGGCGGCCTCGTTGGACCGGCGGTTCGGCTTGATGAAGCCCGCCAGGATGTAGAAGGACACGGCCATCGTCTCGAGGCCGATGAGGATGGTGATCAGGTCGGTGCCGCCCGCCATCACCATCATGCCGAGCGTGGCGGTGAGGACGAGGAAGTAGTACTCGCCCGGGCGCGCGCCCTCCACCTCGAGGAACCGCTGCGACATCAGGATGGTGAGGGCCGCGGCGGCGAGGAACAGCGCCTTGAAGAAGAGGCCGAAGCCGTCGACCGCCATCAGGCCGTTCGCGATGGGCGCCGAGAGGCCGGCGAAGGGCAGCAGGCTCGCGCCCGTGGCGCCGAGCACGGCCACCGAGAACCACGCCAGCCAGCCGTGCCGCTCGCGCGGCGTCGCGCTCTCGACGAGCAGCAGGACCAGCAGGCCGATCGTGAGGACGATCTCCGGGAGGACGTAGTAGAAGTCCGACAGCGACAGGCCGGCAGGCATCAGTGCGCCCCTCCCTGGGGCGCGGCGGCGGGCGGTTCGGCCGCCGGCGCGGCCGGGGCCGTGGCGTCGTCGCAGGCGGCGGTGGCGAACGGCGCGCCGGCCACGGCGGTGGCGGGCTCGGCGCAGTCGCCGGGGGTCGCCCGCGCGAGGCGCTCACGGTAGGCGGGGTTCACCTTGGCGACCACGACATCCACCGTCGGCTGCAGGCGCGAGAGCACCGGCGTCGGGTAGAGGCCGATCCAGAACGCCAGCACGACGAGCGGCGCGAAGGTGGCGAACTCGCGCAGGTTCAGGTCGGGCAGGGTCTCGTTCTTCGGGTTCGTGATCTTGCCGAACATCGTGCGCTGGTAGAGCCACAGCATGTAGGCCGCGCCCAGCACGATGCCCGAGGCGGCGACGAGCGCCCACATCTTGTTCACGACGAAGGTGCCCTGCAGGATCATCACCTCGCCGATGAAGCCGTTGAGCGCCGGCAGGCCGATCGACGACATCGTCATGATCATGAAGATGGCGGCGTAGACCGGCATGACCTTCGACAGCCCGCCGTACTCCGAGATCTCGCGCGTGTGCCGCCGCTCGTACACGACGCCGACGATGAGGAAGAGCGCGCCGGTGGAGATGCCGTGGTTGATCTGCTGCATGATGCTGCCCGCCACGCCCACCGGCGTGAGGGCGAACATCCCGAGCATCGCCAGGCCGAGGTGGCTGACGCTCGAGTAGGCCACCAGGCGCTTCCAGTCGTGCTGCGCCATGGCGCACAACGCGCCGTAGACGATGCCGATGAGCGAGAGCGCCGCGATGAACGGCACGAAGTGGACCGTGGCCTCGGGCATCAGCGGCATGCTGAAGCGGATGAACCCGTAGGTGCCCATCTTCAGGAGGATGGCCGCCAGGATCACGGAGCCCGCCGTCGGCGCGTCGGTGTGCGCGTCGGGCAGCCACGTGTGGAACGGGAACATCGGCACCTTGATGGCGAACCCGAGGAAGAAGGCCAGGAACACCCACCACTGCAGGTCGAACGGCAGGCCGAGCTTGTACCACTCGAGCAGGTCGAAGGTGTAGACGCCCGTCACGCTGTGGTTGTGGAAGTAGACGGCCAGGATGCCGAGCAGCATCAGCACGCTGCCGACCAGGGTGTAGAGGAAGAACTTGATCGCCGAATAGAGCCGGCGGTCGCTGCCCCAGATGCCGATGAGGAAGTACATCGGCACCAGCATCACTTCCCAGAAGAGGAAGAAGAGCAGGAAGTCGAGCGACATGAAGGCGCCGAGCATGCCCGTCTGCAGCACCAGCAGGAAGACGTAGTACTCCTTGATGCGCTCGGTGATGGCGGTCCACGACGACAGCGTGGCGATCACGCCGAAGAGCGTCGTCAGCAGCACCATCAGGACGCTGAAGCCGTCCACGCCCAGGAAGTAGGACGCCCCGATCGAGGGGATCCACTGGCCGCGCTCCTGGAACTGGAAGCCGGCCTGCTGCAGGTCGTACTGCCACCAGAGCGGGAGCGACACCAGGAAGCCCGCGAGCATGAACAGGTTCGCGAGCCACTTGATCGCCGTCTCCTGGGTGCGGGGCACGGCCAGCAGCACGACGGCGCCGAGCAGGGGGAGGAACAGGATGGTCGAGAGCAGCGGCATAAGCACCCGGATCCGGCCGCGCCGAGGCGGGCCGTGTCAATCACTTGCCGTCGCGCGGCCGCGCCGAGGCGGGCCACGGTCCTTGCCGGTGCGGCCACGCCGGAGCGGGCCGCACCCACGCGAATCCCCGTCAGCGCCAGAGCAGGTAGGCGCTGACGAAGGCGAACACCCCCACCACCATCAGCAGGGCGTAGTTCTGGATGAGCCCGGTCTGCAGGCGGCGGAACCCGTGGCTCGCCTCGCCGAACACGCCGGCGACCAGGTTCACCAGGCCGTCCACGGCGTGCTTGTCCACGAGCGACGAGATCCACGACGCGGCGCGCGTCAGCCACCCGGTGCCGTTCACCGTGCCGTCCACCACCGTCCGGTCGAACAGCCACGACCCGCGCGCGGCCGCGAACGTCGCCCCGATGAAGGTGGCGCCGTAGAACTCGTCCACGTAGTACTTGTTCAGCAGCACCCGGTGCGCCCCGGGGAACCGCCGCGCGAGCGCCTCCGACACCTCCGGCCGCGTCAGGTAGATGTGGCGCGCGTAGAGGATGCCGCACACGGCCAGCACCACCGAGAACACCATCAACCCGATCTCGAGCATGGTGTGGGCGAAGTCGTGCCCGCCCGCGGCCCCGTGCTCGGGCGCCGCCGCGTGGGCCGCCGCCGCGGCCCCGTGCGCCTCGCCGTGGCCGCCCGCCAGGCCGGGGGCCAGCACCGTCGCGGGCGC